>Ga0073928_10001710_pt1 | contig 40824 bp, 42 predicted proteins | sample PaiPotPPA55metaG_FD_76969 | JGI IMG/M metagenome (GOLD analysis project Ga0073928, IMG submission 76969) | Iron sulfur acid spring bacterial and archeal communities from Banff, Canada, to study Microbial Dark Matter (Phase II) - Paint Pots PPA... ... | reverse complement strand
GACCGCATCGTCGACAACATGTGCATGCAGCTGGTGCTGAGGCCCAAGGAGTACGACGTCCTCTGCTGCCCGAACCTCTACGGGGACATCATCTCCGACCTCGGCGCGGGAATGATCGGCGGCCTCGGCCTCGCACCGGGCGCGAACATCGGGACCAATGGCGCGGTGTTCGAGGCGACGCACGGCAGCGCGCCCAAGTACACGGGCCAGAACAAGGTCAACCCGATGGCGGTGATGCTCTCCGGCGTGCTGATGCTGCGCCATCTCGAGGAGGTCGCCGCCGCCGATGCGATGGAACGGGCGATCGCACGCGTGATCGAGATCGGCAAGAACGTGACCTACGACCTCAAGGAGAAGCGCGGCGATCCGACCGCGGTCGGCACGAGCCAGGTGGCGGACGCAGTGATCGCAGAGTTGAAAGCCGGGGGTTGAAGGTAGCCTCGGACGAGGTTCTTCGGCTACGGCGGCTGTGGGATGAGCACGTCCACCGCCCCTTTCCAGGCACCGGCAACGACCCGAGGCTCCAGGAGGTCGCGCTGTACTCGTCGTGGCTGGGCAGCATCGTGCAGGTGGCCCTGCTCGAGGGCGCGCTCGACCCCAACCACGCCGAGATGCTCAAGACGCGTCGGGCGGAAGGCAACCAGGTCCTGTTCCGAGCCGGAGGAGAACTGGGCGAACCGGTCCGTTCGTACGTAGCGAGGTTGATCACCATCGAAGATCTGCTGGCAGAATTGCCAGTCAGATGAGATTGGTCACTTCCCCGCCGGCGGGGAAGGTGGCGCGAAGCGCCGGATGGGGGGGTGGAGCTGCCACGGTCATGGCAGCAGCACTCCTGGGAGCCTGCAACAGCAGCGCCGTCCCTCCAGTCACATCCATCTCGCCCCCGCCGGTGGGCGCGCTCGTCGCCGCCCCCGACTTCGCCGACCAACCATCCTTCGCCTCCCGCACCGGCCGCCCGCCGGCCCTCAGCCTGCAGGAGCTCTTCCATCCGACCTACAACGTGCCGGAGGACCCGACCAGGATCCGCACGCTGCTCGTGACCGGCGACATCATCCCCGCGCGCGGCGTGAACTACTTCGCCACGGTGAAGCACGACTTCCTCTGGCCCTTCCGGCGAACCGCCGATTACACGAAGAACGCCGACATCACCTACATCAACCTCGAGTCGCCGCTGTTCGCCGGCTGCCCGGTCAGCCCGGCCGAGAGTTTTACGTTCTGTGGCGACGCGCGCTTCGTCGACGGGCTGAACTTCATGGGCGCGAAGGTAGCGAACCTTGCGAACAACCACCTGTCGAACTACGGCGCGCAGGGAATTTCCCAAACCGACCAACTTCTCCAGTCACATGGAATCCTGACCTCAGGACTCGGCCCGGTCGCCGTGATCGACGTGCGCGGTATCAAGTTCGGCTTCATCGGTTTCAACGGCGTAGGCCGGGCGATCGACCAGACCGCCTTGAAAGCCGGCATCGCCCGCGCGCGGCAGCAGGCCGACATCGTCGTCGTGCAGTTTCACTGGGGGAAGGAGTACGAGCGCCAGCCGATGCCGGACCGCGGCGTGCCGACCCCTGACGACCCGGTGAACATCGGCCACGAAGCGATCGACTGGGGCGCCGACATCGTCATCGGCAATCATCCCCACTGGTACCAGGGCGTCGAGGTCTACAAGGGCAAGCTCATCACCTATGCGCACGGCAACTTCGTCTTCGACCAGATGTGGTCGGAGGAAACGCGGGAAGGAGTGATCGGCACGTACACGTTCTATGGCACGCAGCTGGTTGCCGCCTCGTGGAAGCCGGTTCGCAGCTATGACTATGGGCAGCCGGTGTTCATGAACACTGCGGATTCGTCCTCGACGCTGCAGACGATGGAGGCCGCGAGCGACACCCTCGCGACCCGGATGCACGAGCCGACGACATCGCCCGTTCCTTCATATCCGACGTCACTTCCTTACGCGCCTGAACATGCCCCCGCGTAGTCGACCGGTTAGAATTTCGCGAAACTAGACCTAGGGGGTCCCACCGTCGCAGCTTACGTTCCAGATCGAGGGAGTTCGCGCACACGCGGTCGCGTGCGTCGCCGGCGCGATCGATTCCGTTTTCTAGTCGCGATCGCCGGCGTGGTCGGCCTGACCGCGGCCGGCGTGCTGACGACCGGATTCGTCGCGAAAGGCCACACGCCCATCAAGTTCACGCTCGAGCGTGCAACGGCCCCGGCCGCGACTACGTTCGACCACTTCAACTTTTCCAACTACTGGCTGGCGACTCATCCACAGCCCGACCTCCCGATCCACGGGCAGGCCGCGTACCTCGTCGACCTCGACACACGCATGGTGATGTGGGAGCGCGATCCCGAGACGACGCGCGCCCCGGCCAGCCTCACGAAGCTGATCACCGCAATGGTTGCTGTCGACGATGCGGGCTCGCTGGACCGGGTGGTGCAGGTGACGCCGGAAGCAACCCAGGTCGTGCCGAGCGTCATGGGTCTGTCCCCCGGCGAACGGCTGACCGTGCGCCAGCTGCTGGATGGGTTGTTCCTGGACTCTGGCAACGATGCTGCTGAAGCGCTGGCGCAAGGCATCGTGCCGCGCGATCGATTCATCCGCCAGATGAACCAGAAGGCGATGAGCATCGGGCTCACCGGCAGCCGCTTCATCAACCCGAGCGGGCTTGACGCGCCCGGCCACGGGATGTCGGCCCACGACCTCGTGCACACGGCGGCGTACCTCGATCGCTATTACCCGCAGCTCGCCGCGATCGCGGCGACCAAGGACATCGCGATTGCGGCCACGACGGACCACAAGGCTTTCTACCCTCACAACCTCAATGGACTGCTGTTCAGCTATCCGGGCGCGACCGGCTTGAAGACCGGGCTCACAGGCAACGCAGGCGGATGCATGCTTGCCACGGCGACAAGGGACGGCCGTCACCTGATCGTGGTGGTGCTGAATGCCACGCTGCATTCAACCGCTGACGCGGCGCTGCTGCTGAACTACGGCTTCAGCGTTCGCACCGACGCCTCGTTCGGCCCCTGGGCCTCTGCGCCGGCCGCCAAATCCTAGGTACGGGCAAACCCTAGACTTCGGGTTCGTGATCCGACTGACAGGTCTGACCGCGCTCGAGGTGCTGGATTCCCGCGGGAATCCAACGATCGCGGTCACCGCGCACACGGAGAAGGGGAGCGGCCGGGCCATCGTGCCGTCAGGCGCCTCGACCGGCGTTCACGAGGCCGTGGAGCTGCGCGACGGCGACCCGAAACGCTATGGAGGCAAGGGCGTGACCAGGGCGGTGGGCCACGTCACCGGCGAGATCACGGAGCGGCTGCGGGGGTTCGACGTCCTCGACCAGAAAGGCCTGGACCAGGCCCTCATCGATCTCGACGGCACGCCGAACAAGGGACGCCTGGGCGCCAACGCCATCCTCGGAGCCTCGCTCGCGGTGGCGCACGCGGCCGCTCAGGCCAAGGGCGTGCCTCTGTTCCGCCATCTCGGCGCTGACGCCGCGACCACCCTGCCGCTGCCGATGGCCAACATCCTCAACGGAGGTGCGCATGCCGACACGTCGGTCGACCTGCAGGAGTTCATGGTGTGCCCGGTCGGCTCGCCGACGTTCGCCGAAGCGATCCGGGCGGTCTCCGAGGTTTACCAGGCGCTCAAGAAGGTCCTCAAAGGACAGGGACTCGCCACCGCGGTCGGGGATGAGGGTGGCTTCGCGCCAAACCTGCGCTCGAACGAGGACGCGCTCAAGCTGATCGTCGACGCGATCAAACAGGCCGGCTACGAGCCGGGCCGCGACGTGGCGATCGCGCTCGACCCTGCCGCCAGCGAGTTCTACGCCGATGGCAAGTACACGCTCAAGGGAGAGGGGAGGACGCTCGACGCGGCGGCACTCGTCGCGCTGTACGCGGAGTGGTGTGCGCGCTATCCGATCGTCTCCATCGAGGATGGCATGGCCGAGGACGACTGGGAGGGCTGGCGGCTCCTCACCGACAAGCTCGGGGAGAGCGTGCAGCTCGTGGGCGACGACCTGTTCGTCACCAACGTTGCGCGGTTGAAGCTGGGCATCGAAAAGGGTGTCGCCAACTCACTCCTGGTCAAGGTCAACCAGATCGGCACTCTGACAGAGACGCTCGACGCGATCGACCTCGCGCGCCACTCCGGCTACAGCTCGGTCATCTCCCATCGTTCCGGCGAGACAGAGGACACGACGATCGCCGACCTCGCGGTGGCCACGGGCGCGGGAATGATCAAGACCGGCGCGCCCGCGCGCTCCGAGCGCGTCGCCAAGTACAACCGCCTGCTCTCGATCGAAACCGAACTCGGCGAGGCTGCCGTCTTCGCCGGTCGTACGAAACTGCGATGAAGCAGCCGTCGCGCGCCGTGCACGCCGGCCGCGATCTGAAAGCCCGCAGCCCGCTCGCGCCCGACCTCAGTCCCGCCGCGGTCCACGTCTACACCGACCTGGACGACTACGACGCGGTGGCGAAAGGCGAGCGGCCGGGCTACTACTACGGACGCAACTCGAACAGCAACCGCGACATGCTCGAAACGGCTGTTGCAGAGCTCGAGGGCGCCGAGGCCGGGCTCGCCACCGCATCGGGTATGGCCGCGCTGCACGCGGCGATGCTCGCGCTCGCCCCGCGTCCGGTGACGATCGTCGCCACTCGGGAGCTGTACGGAGGGACGCTTGCGCTCCTCCGCCAGGATTTCGAGCCGGCGGGGTACGAGGTCCAGTTCGTCGACATGAGCGACCTCGAAGCCGTTCGCCGGGCTGTGTCAACCGCGGGATTGGTGCTGGCCGAAACGATCACGAACCCGCTTTGCGCAGTGCCAGACACCGAAGCGATCGCGACCATGGCCCGAGAGCGCGGCGTGCCATTTCTCGTCGACAACACGTTCGCCTCGCCGATCCTGTGCCGGCCACTCGAGCTCGGCGCGACGATGGTGATGCATTCTGTGACGAAGTACATCGGTGGCCACTCGGACCTCGTCGCGGGGGTGGTGGCCGGCGACGCGAAGGTAATCGGCGCCGCGCGAGCTCGCTCCGTCCGCACGGGCACGACGTTAGGCCCGTTCGACGCCTGGCTCGCGCTCCGGGGATTGAGAACGCTCGATGTGAGGATGCGCAGGCACAGCCACAACTCGCTCGCCGTCGCTCGTGCGATGCGGAAGATGGAGGGCGTCGCGCGCGTGCACCATCCGCTGCTCGAGAGCTCGCCTTCGCACGGGGTGGCGAAGCGCCTGCTGCCAGACGGCGCTGGGGGGATGATGGCGTTCGACCTCGAGGGCGGGAGGGCTGCCGTGCAGCGAATGATGTCTCGCTTTCAGCTCGTCACCTTCGCTGCCAGCCTCGGCGGAGTGGAGACCACGATCTCGTATCCCGAGATCACTTCGCATCGGTCGCTCACTCCCGACGAACGGGCAGAGCTTGGCGTGACCCCGGGAACGGTGAGGGTCTCGGTGGGGATCGAGGACGCGGACGACATCGTGGCCGACTTCGCACAAGCGCTCGCCTCCTGATTTTGGCCGTCTATGCCGCCCTTCAGCTGTTCGAGGTCCTGGTGGCGAGCGCGGTCCTGCTCTACGGAGTGCTGCGCGATTCGCCGACGATCACCCTTCTAGGCGGGGGCTACCTGATCGGGAAGTCGATCTTGAACATCCTCGCCCCAGAAGGGGGCAGTGTGTACCGCCGATCGGTCATCGGCTATGGCTTCGCCGCCGTGTATGTCATCGCCGGCCTGATCCTGGTCCACTTTTCGAGCTGAGCGGGCTTTCTATTCTTTGAACATGGGCCAGCGCACCGCCTCAGCCGGGATCACCCGCTTGATCGGCAACACGCCGCTGCTGCGCATCCGCATGTTCGAGCGCGAGTTCCCGCGCGTCGAGGTGTACGCAAAGGCCGAGTGGTTCAACCCCGGCGGCTCGGTTAAAGACCGCGCGGCCCTGTCGATGATCGAGGACGGCGAGCGTCGCGGCGCCCTCACCTTCGACAAGGCGATCATCGACTCGACCTCGGGCAACACAGGCATCGCCTACGCGATGGTCGCCGCCGCGAAAGGCTACCGGGTGAAGCTGGTCATGCCTGCGAACGTCAGCGCCGAGCGCAAAGCTCTGATCGGAGCGTATGGAGCGGAGGTCGTGTACAGCGACGCCGGCGAGGGTTCTGACGGCGCAATCCGGCTCGTGCGCGAGCTCGTCGCGGCGGAGCCCGACCGCTACTTCTATCCCGACCAGTATTCAAACCCGGCGAACGCGCGTGCGCACTACGAAGGGACTGCCGTCGAGATCCTTGAGCAGACGGAACGGCGTGTGACTCACTTCATCGCAGGCCTCGGTACGACCGGCACCTTCGTCGGCACGTCACGCCGTCTCAAAGAGCACGACCCGTCGATCCGCACCATCGCGGTGCAGCCGGAGGATTCGTTCCACGGCCTGGAGGGCCTGAAGCACATCCCGACCGCGATTGTGCCGAAGATCTGGGACCCCAGCCTCGCCGATGAGATCTGGGATTGCCCCACCGAACCCGCCTACGACCTGGCGCGCGCAGTCGCTCGCACAGAGGGGCTGCTGGTCGGCCACTCGAGCGGCGCCGCGCTCTGGGCCGTGAGAAGACTTGCGGGGACGATCGGCGAGGGCGTCGTGGTTACGGTCTTCCCAGATTCGGGAGATCGCTACCTCTCAACCGGGCTCTACGGCCGGAAATGAAGATCAGGCCGGAAGCTCTCGAGGCGGTGCGCGCTCACGTGGCCGAGGGCTATCCCAACGAGATCTGCGGGATGCTTGTGGCCCCACGAGGAACCAGGGCCGTGACAGAGATCAGGCGCGCGACGAACGCGAATACGGAACGCCCGCGCGACACGTATCAGATCGATCCCCGGGAGCACCGCGCAATCGAGAAAGACTGCGATCGGGCCGGCCTGGACATCGTTGGCTACTACCACAGCCATCCCGACCATGCGTCCTATGCGTCGATCCGCGACACCGAGCAGGCCTGGCCCGATTACTACTACCTGATCGTCTCCTGTATCGGCGGTGAGGTCAAAGAAGGAAAGGTGTTCTCGCGCTCGGACTGGGAGACGCGGGAGATGATCGAAGAGCCGCTCGAGGTGTTTCCCGGGTAGTTTCGGACCCCAGCCGGGTTCGGGATTGCACCTTCCCCCATCCGACCAGCCGCTTTGCGGCGGGCCACCTCCCCCTGCGGGGGAAGGGAGACTGGTCTAATGGTGCCGTGCCTCGCCCCATCGTCGCAATCGTCGGCCGGCCCAATGTCGGCAAATCGACGCTCTTCAACCGCATCCTGGGCTGGCGCAAGGCCATCGTCGACCCCCAGTCCGGCCTCACTCGCGACCGGTTGTACGGGGTCGCGGACTGGCGCGGCCGCGAATTCACGGTGGTCGACACCGCGGGCCTCGACCTCGACACGGCGAAAGACGAGTCGCAGGCGGCCATCGAGGCCCAGACCAAAGTTGCGATAGACCAGGCCCAGGTCATCGTCTTCCTGCTCGACGTGCGTGAGGGGTTGACCCCGGTCGACCGCGAGATCGCCCAGCTGCTCCGGCGCTCGCGCCAGCGCGTGGTCGTGGCCGCAAACAAGGCCGATTCGCACACGGAACGGCACTTTGCCCACGAGATCCTGGAGCTCGGCTTTGCAGAGCCGTCGCTGGTGTCCGCGCAGCACGGGATCGGGGTGGGGGACTTCCTCGATCGGGTGCTCGAGGCGCTGCCTCCGCCCGACCTCGAGTCGCCCGCCGAAGAGAAGGCGGACCGGCTCGCCATCATGGGCCGGCCCAACGTCGGGAAGTCGTCCCTGCTCAACGCCTTGCTGGGCGACGAACGGGCATTGGTGAGCCCGGTACCGGGTACGACGCGCGACCCCATCGACACAGAGCTGGTGTACGACGGGATCCCGGTTGTCCTGATCGACACCGCGGGCATCAGGCGAAAGTCGTCCAACCGCGACCAGATCGAGCGCTACAGCCTGATGCGCGGAATCCACGCCATGGAGCGCGCCGACACGGTGCTGCTGGTCATCGACGCGTCGGCCGGGGTGCTGGCTCAGGACCAGCACGTCGCCGGCTACGCGCTGGAGGCCGGCAAGGGCCTGGTCATCGTCGTCAACAAGATCGACCTGGTCGATCCTGAGGAGCGCAAGCCCGCCCACTGGCGGACGGTGCTCGGCAAGAACTTCAAGTTCGCCCCTTTCGCGCCGGTTGTCGCGGTGTCAGCCAAGACCAAGGAGGGAATCGGCGGGATCATGCCGGCGGCCCTCGAGGTGGTCGGCCAGCGCCGGATCAAGATGGCGCCCAACGAGCTCAACCGCGTGCTGCGCGACGCATTTCAGTCGCATCCACCGCCCAGCTTCAAGGGCCGCAGGCTCAAGCTCGGCTTCGCCACGCAGGCGAGCGGAGAGGCTCCGACGGTCGTCATGTTCGTCAACGACACGGGCCTGCTGCATTTCTCCTACCGGCGCTACCTCGAAAAGAAGATCCGCGACCGGTTCGGCCTGATCGGCAACCCGCTGAAGCTGGTACTGCGGTCAGACACCGACAAGCGGGCGGGCGCGGCTCGCCAGGCAGTGCGAACCGACGCCAAGCGCGGGAAATAGGGAAATCTCCCTTTCCCCGCAGGGGGAAGGTGGCCCGCCGCGAAAGCGGCCGGTCGGATGGGGACTGGCGCTCTTAATCCCTCAAACGACGGACAGGGAGCGGCCGAACTTCCGCGATCCGGTCGAAATCGCCATCGACGTGAACTACGCCGAGACCGTGATAAAGAGCGATCTCGGCAATGAGGAGGTTGGCGATCGGGGTCCGATGCCACATACCGTGATGATGCGCGAGGTCTTGTTGAAGGCGAAGCGCTCTGTCCAGTAGGTCGGGCGGCGCCCCCACCACTTCGAAGTTGGCGCGCAGATCGGACTTCAAAGCGTCGTAGTCACTGGAAGATCGTGCCGAGTAGAGCTGCTCCAGCTCGCCCACCGGACACAGCGCCAGGGAGCCCATCAGGTCCTCCAACTGCCTGTCGATTGCTGGAGTGCCTGCTCGGGCGGCGGCACTCTTGTCGAGGATCCAGCGGGCTACCGCCACATCTCCTCCGAACTCAGGACCCCGAGGTCCGCCCGGGCGCCAAGGCCGTCGAGGTAGCGTCGCTGGCCTGTGGCGCGCGCCTTAGTCGTCGTCTCGGCCCCTTCAGCTGCCCTGCGAAGGGATTCCTCAACGGTGGCTCGCGTGGTCCTGGCCCCGAGCGCCTTTTTAGCTCTCGCCAGGAGCGTCTCGTCGATCTCGATGGTGGTTCGCTTAATCATGTGTACATATTGTATAGCGGCCGCGTACATACATGCAGAGGCCTTCGGCGTTTACATTTCCCTCATGGTCCGAGAACAAGCGTCTGACGGGCGGATGATCTATTGACGATATGGCGACGCCACTGAGCTCCAAGGTCCTGGTGGTCGATGACGAGGTTCACATCGTCGAGCTGGCGCGGCTCTACCTCACTCGCGAGGGTTACGAGGTCGAGGGCGTCGGGGACGGCGCCCAGGCGATGGCCAGGTTCGTCCAGCTCAAGCCGGACCTGGTGATCCTGGACATCATGCTGCCCGGTATCGACGGCCTCACCATATGCAAGGAGATTCGCAAGCAGAGCCAGGTGCCGATCATCATGCTCACAGCTCGCGACGAGGTAACCGACAAGGTGGTCGGCCTCGAGGTCGGCGCCGACGACTATCTGACGAAACCCTTCCATCCGCAGGAGCTGGTCGCCCGAGCCAAGGCCCTGCTCCGGCGCGCCCGAGTCGAACCGGACCAGCCCAAGCTGATCCGCGCGGGCAAGCTCGAGGTGGACCTCGAACGCCACGAGGTGAGATTCGGCAAGGCCAAGGTGCAGCTTCGACCCAAGGAGTTCGACCTGATTTCCCTCCTGGCGCGGCATCCCGGCCGCGTGTTCCAACGCAGCGAGCTGCTCGACCTCGTTTGGGGCTACGACTTCCCGGGCTACACGAGGACGGTCGACGTGCACGTCCAGCAGGTGCGCGAGAAGCTCGCGGCGGCCAGCATCACCGACCCGAGCATCCAGACCGTCTGGGGCGTCGGATACCGGTTGGAGCTGAGCGCCAGCTGACCCTCCGTGTGCGCCTCCTGGCGGCCGCCGCCGGCATCGTGGCCGTGAGCCTGCTGCTAGGCGGGCTGCTGACGTGGGTCCTGGTCCGCGACCTCGAGCTCCAGGCTGTCCAGGACCAGCTCGACAGGGGAGTCGTCACGGCGACCGCCCAGATCCACAACCTGGAGTGCTTCACCCGGCCGGCCGGCGTCAACCCGGGCCCCGCGGCCTGCCGCCTCGATCTGCCCGTCGATTTCGAGGACCGGATGAACTCGGTCATCGTGCCGGCTCTGAGCGGTAATCGCCTGCTGCTTCTCGACGCCCAGGGGCGGGTCGTCTACGACAGCGGCGGCACCGACATGTTCGTCACGGTGATCCCGATCACGCCGTCCAAGCGCGTGGCAAACATCGGAGAGGCACGGACGACGCTCGGCGGTCAGCTGTACATCGCCGCGGCGATGAAAATTCCACCGGTCCGCGACCCGCTTGCCGCGACCTACGTAGTGCTGGCGCAGCCGCAGTCGCTGGCGGCCACGGCGGCCGCCGGCGACCTCGCCGGGCGGCTGCTCGAGGCGGGCGGGGCCGCGCTCGTGGCGGCCATGCTCCTGGTGCTCCTCGTCAGTCGCTCGCTGACGGGGCCGCTCACGCAGCTCGCGGGCGCAGCCGAGGACATCGCTGCCGGCAACTATTCGCGCCGGGTAGGGATCCGGGGGAGTGATGAGATCGGAATGCTCGGCGCGGCATTCGACCGCATGGCCGAGGCGGTCGAGCGGGCGCGCAAGACTCAGCGAGATTTCCTTGCCAACGTTTCGCACGAGCTGAAGACGCCTCTCACCAGCCTGATCGGTTTCAGCCAGGCGCTCGTCGACGGCAGCCTGTGGAGCGAGAACGAGCGCGCCCGGGCAGCCACCATCATCCACGAGGAATCCGAGCGCGTGCTGCGCATGGCACAGGAGCTGCTCGACCTCGCGCGCGTCGAGGGCGGCTCGATCTCCTTGCACATCACAGCCGTCGACCTCGCGAGCCAGCTGGATCAGGAGCTGGAGATGATCAAGCCCCGGGCCGGCAAGCGCAGGCTCGAGCTTCAGCTGGCAGCGCCCAAGGACATCCCGCCCGTGGCGGCGGACCCGGAGCGCCTCCACCAGATCCTCGACAACCTGCTGGACAACGCCGTCAAGTACGCGCCTGAGGGAACGGCGGTCAAGATCGGGGCGCTCTCAAACATCTCGGGGGTGGAGGTGGTCGTCGCCAACGCCACCGGCCCGCACAAGCCAGATGCGGAGAGGATCTTCGAACGCTTTTACCGTGCGGACCCCTCTCGCTCAGCGGCCGCGGCAGGCGTGGGGTTGGGTCTGTCGATCTCCCGGGAGCTCGCCGCCGCCATGAAGGGCAAGCTGTGGGCCGACTTCGATGCGTCAGGCGACCTGCGCCTGCACCTCCTCCTGCCGGCGACGCGCAAGCCGGACGGCGCTCGAATCGAGGCGCCACCTCCGGTTGAGGAGGCGGTTCCTAAAGCGAGCTAGACGCGTCGCGCCCGGCGCCGGCTGTAGACCACGAGCGATGCAATCGTTAAGCCGCATGCCACGGCAATCAACGCCTTCAGCCAGACAGGTAGAGGATCGATGTAAGCAGGGCCGATCATCAAGGCGACGGCGACCCCAATGAAGATCGCAAGGCCCAACCAGACTCGGTCGCGCCAGGACCTGAACGCCATGGGTGGAGTATGCACCTTGATCGACGCCACTCCCAGCAACTCCGCACCGCCCTCCAAGGGGAACCTCAGCGCAGCCGCGCAGCGTGCGTTGCACGATGCGGGTTCACAGCGGCCGGGTAAGTCTCTTGACTGCCGCCGTCATCTTGACCGTGATGACGCTGGCAGGCGTCGACGTCCATGCCAAGCAGTCCACTGTCATCACGCCGGTACTCGCCACGGCTCCGACCGCCGGCGTCGACTCCTCAGTCGCCGGCCCGCAGTCGAGCAACATCGGGTCGAGCGGCGCCGCAACACTGGCGCCGACACCTTCCATCGCACGCGTCGTAAGCCAGCTGACCACCGCCGTCGGCGCCCTTGTCACCTCCAGTGGGGCCTCGGCGGGCGTAACCCTGATCGAGCTCGGAGGCGCGGACCCGGTGACCTGGTCATGGAACGGCGGCGAGATCTTCACCGCGGCAAGCACCTACAAGCTCCCGGCGCTGATGCTCGAGGCGGAGAACATTGCAACCGGCAAGACCGATCCCAACGGCGAAGTCTGCTTCGAGGACGCTGACTATGAGAGCGGCTGGTTCGATGACTACGCGGATGGGCTGTGCTTCACACGGACCGAGTTGGCGATGCGAGCCGGCATCTACTCGGACAACACCGCCGGACACATGTTGGTGCGAGACGTCGGCGGCGCGGCAGCGCTGAATGCATGGGCCGCCTCGATCGGCGCCACCAACTCCCAGTTCTTTGACGCCAACACCACCACCGCTGCCGACCTCGCCGCGCTATGGGACGCCGAGGCGCGGCGCGAGCTTGGTGGGGCCGCCGCGCAAGCGTGGCTCTATCCGATGCTCACCGGCACCAGGACGGAGAGCGGCGTCCCGGCGGGCGTGAGCGGCGTCGCCGTGGCCCACAAGACCGGCACCATCGACCTCGTGGAAAACGACGCGGCACTCGTCAGGTCAGGGCCGAGCGGGCCGTATGTCCTGGTCGTGATGACCGATGGCACCGGAGGCACGGCGGGTTGGCAGCTCATTGCCGGAATCTCGGCCACGGTTTGGCAATTCGGGGAGGCGCGGCCGCAGTGAGTGACCCGGTTGCCGCTAGCGGGCCGGGGGAACCACCAGAGTGACCGGGTTTTCGATCAGTCGCTTCACCTCGGCCATGAACTGCGCGGCCGTGGCTCCGTAGAACACGCGATGGTCCACCGACAGGGTCATCCGCATGACCTTGCCCGGCACGATCCGCCCGTCCTCGATCACGGGTACGTCCTTGATCGCCCCGACGGCCAGGATCGCCGCCTCCGGTGGGTTGATGATCGCGACGAACTCATCGACACCGAACATGCCAAGGTTCGAGATCGAGAAGGTCGCGCCGCTCAGGTCGCCCTCAGCAGGCCGGCCTGACCGCGCACGCTCGATCACCTGCCGAGACTCGATCGAGATCTGGATCAGGTCTTTCGCGTCGGCGTCATGCACCACGGGAACGAGCAGGCCCATTCCCTGGCTCGGCGCGACGGCGAGCCCGATGTTGATCGCGCGCTTGCGCTGGAATTTCCCGTCGACCCACGAGCTGTTGACCTCGGGGAATTTCCGAAGCGCGAGCGCGCACGCCCGCACCAACATGTCGGTCATCGTCACCTTGTCCGCACCGGGCACCGAATCCTTGAGCTGCCGGCGCATGCTCACCGCCTCATCGACTCGAGCCTCGACCGTGACCTGGAACTCGGGGACGGTCGACTTCGCCTCCGCCATTCGCCTGGCGATCGTGGCCTGCATACGGGAGGGTTCCACGACTTCGACGTCGGGTCCGGGCGCGCGAGGCGCGGCCTCCGGCCGGCGGCGCTCGGCGGGCCGGGACGTTCCGGCGGCTGCGAGCACGTCCTCTTTGACGATGCGTCCCTCCGGCCCGCTGCCTTTCAGCGACGAGAGGTCGACGCCCATCTCAGTGGCGAGTCGCTTCGCCAGCGGCGAAGCGTTGACGGCGCCATCCTCCCCGCTCGTCGGGGAGGTCGGCCCCGCCTGCACAGCAGGCACGGCCGGGTGGGAAGGTGGGCCTGCTGATGGCGTGGCAGCGTCTTGTACCTCCCCGCTCGCCGGGGAGGTGGCCGCTGCCGGAACGGCACCGGCCGGTGGGGGGGCGGCGCCTGCAACAGGGGCGGTCGCCTTCTCTTTCGCCGGCGCAGCCGATGCTTCGCCGATCGTCGCGATCGGCGCCCCGATCTTCGCCGGCACGCCTTGCTCGACCAGGATCGACAGCACGCCGCCGCTCTCGGCTTCCAGGTCGAAGGTGGCCTTGTCGGACTCCACCTCGGCCAGCACGTCGCCCTGCTTCACCTCGTCGCCGGACTTCTTCTTCCACTCGACGATGGTGCCCTCCTCCATCGTGTCGGACAGCTTCGGCATGTTTACATCAGGCATGCGGCTACTTTCCGACCACGGAGCGGACGAGCTTCTTGATGTCTTCACTGGTGGGGATGGATGCCTTCTCGAGCGGGAGGCTGTATGGCATCGGCACCTGGGCGCCTCCGAGGCGCCGGATCGGTGCGTCCAGGTAGTCGAAGCATCGCTCCTGTACGCCGGCGGCGATCTCGGCCGTCACGCCGTAGGTGGACCAGCCCTCTTCGACCACCACGCAGCGTCCCGTCTTGCGCACCGACTCCACGATGGGATCCCAGTCGATAGGACGGATCGAGCGGAGGTCGATGACCTCGGCGTCGATATCCTCCTCTTCGAGCTGCTTGGCAGCCTCGAAGGCGAGCACCGCCATCCTCGAAACGCCGACCACGGTCACATCCGAGCCGGTGCGGCGCACCGCCGCTTCGCCGATGGGAGTCGTGTAGTCGCCGGGTGGCACGATGCCGCGCACGTTGTAGAGGCTCATCGACTCCAGGAACATCACGGGGTTGTCGCTTCGAATCGCGGACTTGAGCATGCCTTTGGCATCCTCCGGGGTGGTCGGGGCGACCACCAGCAGTCCCGGGATCAGGCCGTAGATGACCTCGAGGCTGTGGGAGTGTTGGGCCGAGAGCTGATGGCCCGCGCCTCCCGGCATGCGGATGACAATGGGCACCTTGGCCTCGCCGCCGAACATGTATCGGATCTTGGCCGCGTTGTTCACGATCTGGTCGTAGGCGACGAGCGAGAAGTTGATGGTCATCAGCTCCACCACCGGGCGAAGGCCTAGCATCGCGGACCCGATCGCCGCGCCGACGAAGCCCTCTTCCGCAATCGGCGCGTCCACGACGCGCTGCGGCCCGAACTTGTCGAGTAGGCCTTCGGTCACGCGGTACGCGCCGCCGAACACACCGATGTCCTCGCCGATCAGATAGACGTTCTCGTCGCGCTCCATCTCCTCAGTCAGCGCCTCGCGCAATGCGACGCGATATAGCTTCTCGTCTGGATTAGGCGCACCCTGCGCGCGCCCGGCGGGAGCGGCCACCGGTGTCGCCATCAGAGCGGGTCTCCGTGGAGCTCGGGCCTGTTTTCCCACTCGCCCGCGTACACGTACTTGTAAAGGTCCTCGGCCTTGGGGTCGAGACTCTCGTCGGCGAAGCGGATGACGTCCTGCACCTCGGCGTCGATTTCCTGGCGGACCTTCTTGAAGTACTCCTCGTCTGCCAGCCCGCTCGTCTCGAGCTCGTGCTCGAACGCGACGATCGGGTCCGCCTTGCGGAACTTCTCCTTGTCTTCGGCGGACCGGTACTTGTCGGGGTCGACCACCGAGTGACCCTTGAACCTGTAGCACAGGGCTTCGATGAATCGTGGCTGGGAATCAGCGCGCGTCTTCTCGACGAACTCACTCGTCTTCAGCATCACCTCGCGCAGGTTCATGCCGTCGACCTGGATCGACTCCATGTCGTACGCGCAGGCTTTCTTGTAGATGTCAGCGACCGCCGAGGCCTTCTCCACGGGCGTACCCATGCCGTAGCGGTTGTTCACGCAGTACCAGACCACCGGGAGGTCGAAGACCTTTGACATGTTGAGAGACTCATGGAAAGCGCCGATGTTCGTGGCGCCGTCCCCGAACATGCAGAACACGACATCCTTTTCCTTGCGGTAGCGCACGGCCCAGGCGCCGCCGGCCGCGAGGGGCAGGTGGCCGCCGACGATTCCGTAGCCACCCATGAATCTGAGCTTCGCGTCGAACATGTGCATCGAGCCGCCACGACCGTGGGAAGTGCCCGTCTCTTTGCCGAAGAGCTCTGCCATCACGGCCCGGGGGTCGATGCCGCGCGCAATCGCGTGCCCATGCTCGCGGTAGCTCGTGAAGATGTAGTCGTTCAGCTTGAGCGCGTGGATGCCGCCGACGACGGTCGCCTCCTCGCCGATGTTCAGGTGGCAGTAGCCGCCGATCTTCGCCTTGGTGTACTGCTCTTGGGCGCGCTCTTCGAAGCGCCTGATGAGCTGCATCTCGCGGTGCAGCCCAAGCAAGAAGTCTCGGTTCTGCTTCGTGAGCTCCAGCAACTTGGGCGTGATCGCAACAGGGGGTGGGGGAGCCTTGGCTTTAACTGGAGCGGTCATGACCTGCTGATGATTTTGAAGGTTGGAGGTTTGAGCAACCACCTCCCCGCTCGCCGGGGAGGTCGGCTCTGCTGTGGCAGAGCCGGGTGGGGGGGTGGCGCTGGCAAGAGGAGCCGCAGCACCGGCCACCCGCCTGTTCGTGATATGAATCGCCCGCCCCTGCGCGGCGAGCGCCGCCTCCATCAATGATTCGGGCAGCGTCGGGTGAGCGTGGATCGTCAGGTCGATCTGCTCGAGGGTGAGGCCGTTCTGAACGGCCAGCGTTGCCTCCGCGATCAGGTCGGTGGCCCTCGGACCGATGATATGCGCGCCGAGCAGCCGTCCGGTGCTCGCCTCGGCGACCACCTTCACGAAGCCTTCGGTCTGGCCAAGAGTCAGAGCGCGCGCCGAGGCGGTGAACGGGAAGCGCCCGACCTTGACGTCAAGCCCCTTCTCCTTCGCCTCTTTTTCGCCGAGCCCGACGTGCGCGATCTCCGGGTCGGTGTAGATGCAGTTCGGCGCGGCGTGATAGTCGGGCGTGCGGTTCGCGTGACCGACGATGTTTTCGATCGCGAGCACGCCCTCGTAGGACGCGACGTGCGCGAGCATGATTCCGCCGATCACGTCTCCGATCGCCCAGACGCCGTCGGCCGTGGTGTGCAGGTGCTCATCGACGACGACGCGGCCGCGCTCGAGCTTGACTCCCGCTTTCTCTGCTTCGAGGCCCTGGGTGTACGGGACACGGCCGACGGCAAGCAGGACCTGGTCGGCCTCTACCGCGCCGCCCTCTCCGCCAGTCGAGAAGCGCACCTGCAACCCACCGTTGCGCTTACCGATCTCTTCCACTTTGGCGTTGGTGTGGACGTCACCGCCGAGGCCGGCGAGGTGCTTGGTATAGACCGTGATCAGGTCGGCATCCACCATCGGAAGGACCTGCGGCAGCATCTCGAGCACGGTTACCTTGGTGCCCAGCGCCGCGAACATCGCCGCGAACTCCATGCCCACGACGCCTCCGCCAATCACAGCGAGGCGGTGGGGTATCTCCTTGAGCTCGAGGATCTGGTCGGAGTCGATGGTGAGCTCCGCGCCTTTGAGCGGTATCCGGGCCACCGCGGAACCGGTCGCGATCACGATGTCCTTGGCCTGGATGCGTTCGCCCGAGACGTCCACCACGCCCTTTCCGGCCAGGCTGGCCGTGCCTCGGACCACGCTCACGCCGCCCGCCTTGAGGAGCCCTTCGACCCCCTTGACGAGCTTGTCGACCACCTCGGTCTTCCGTCCCAGCGCAGCGGACCAATCGACTCCGATCTTCTCTGCGACCACGCCGAACGGGGCGCCCGCTTTGGCGAGGGTATAGAGCTCGGCCGACTGCAACAGAGCCTTGGTCGGGATGCAGCCCCGGACCAGGCAGGTGCCGCCGACGCGGTCGCGCTCGACCACCGCCGTCCGGGCTCCCAGCTGTGCGGCGCGAAGGGCGGCCACGTAGCCTCCGGGCCCGCCTCCGATCACGACAATGTCAAAGGAATCAGTCATATAGCCATTACCTATACGAGGTATCGATGGAAATTATGCCTTCGGCCGCTTCCCTACTGCTCCGTTGGGGCTGTAGCGGTTGACGATCGGGAGCCGGCGATCGCGTCCGAAGGCCCGCGGGGTGATCTTCACCCCAGGCGGGGCCTGGCGTCGCTTGTACTCGCTTCGGTCCACCAGCTGAATCACCTTGGCGACCGTCTCCGGCCGGTGGCCGGCCGCGACCAGCTCCTCGGGGCTGAGGTCCTCCTCGACGTAACCGCGCAGGATCGGATCGAGCTCCGCGTAGGGCGGCAGGCTGTCGGTGTCCTTCTGGTCGGGGCGCAGCTCGGCCGAAGGCGCCTTGGTCAGCACACGCTCAGGGATGGCGGGGCTCAGCGAGTTGCGGTAGCGGCACAGCTCGTAGACCGTCGTCTTGGTGATGTCCTTGAGCACCGCGTAGCCGCCTGCCATGTCGCCGTAGAGCGTGCCGTACCCTGTCGCGAGCTCCGACTTGTTGCCGGTGCTGAGGACGATGTATCCGAACTTGTTCGACAGCGCGTAGAGGATGGTCGCCCGGATGCGCGGCTGAAGGTTCTCCTCGGCAATGCCTGGTTTCGTGCCGGCGAACACCGGCGCAAGGACCTCTTCGAAACCTCGGTGCGGTGGTTCGATCGCGTAGTCCTGGAGCTGGATCCCGAGCAGCTCGGCCACCGTCGCGGCGTCTTCGAGACTCTCGGCCGACGTGTGCCGCGACGAAAGTCGAACGCCCAGGACGTTCTCTGGCCCGAGCGCATCACTCGCGATCGCAGCCGTCAGCGCGGAATCGACGCCGCCGGAAAGTCCCACGAGGACCTTCTCGAAACCCTGCTTGCGGATGTAGTCATGGGTCGCCAGCACGACCGCCGCGTAAATCTCCGCCGCACCCTCGAGCGGCGCGGCGAGGCTCGCGCCAAGCGCTGGTCTGGATGTGCCGGCCCTCGACCGGCTCAACGGGACCTCGCTCACGATAAGCTCCAGGCGTTCGGCGCCTTCGGCTTCGTAGCGGATCTTTTCCACCGGTCGAACCCGGCGCGCCGCCTCGATGTCGATGTCGCACACTAAAAGCTCCTCGACGAAAGATGCAGCGTGCGCGAGCATCTCGCCGCGCGGGCCGAACACGACGCTGTTTCCATCGAATACGAGCTCGTCCTGGCCGCCGACGAGGTTGACGTAGGCGACGTACGCGCCATAGGTCAGCGCTCGCTCGCTGACCATGGCTTCGCGTTCCGTGCGCTTGCCCGCGTGGTACGGCGAGCCGTTGATGTTGATCAGCAGCTCCGCGCCGTGATGCGCCTCCCACGCCATCGGCCCGGACGGATACCAGCAGTCCTCGCAGACCGACACACCGATCCGCACTCCCTCGAGTTCGAGGATCGGGCAGAGGTGGCCGGGCTCGAAGTAGCGCTGTTCGTCGAACACGCCGTAGTTCGGGAGGAACACCTTGTGATAGACGGCTTTGAGCTCGCCGTCGTGCAGAAGAGCGGCTGCGTTGAAGGTCGCGCCATCATCATCCACGAACCCGACGACCGCGGTGATTCCCTTGCTCGCCTTCGCGACGACGTCGAGCTGCTTCAGGTTGTCGCGTACGAAAGAGCGCTTGAGGACGAGGTCTTCCGGCGGGTAGCCGGTGAGGACCAGCTCGGGAAAGCAGACGACATCGGCGCCCTGCTCGCGCGCGCGGCCGATCCACTCTATGACAAGCCGAGCGTTGCCCTCGAGATCACCCACGATCGGGTTCACCTGCGCGAGCGCGACTCGCAGCGATTGCCCCATGCCATCAATTTTGGACTTCGTCCGACGCAGGTGTGAGGGATGCGATTGGGAGGCTGAAGGGAACGTTTGGCGCCAGACGTGCGGATTACGCAGGCTCCATTGGCGTGGTTGGCGCCAGGCGTGCGGAATCGGGCGAGGTGCAGCAGCCGTGGAAAGCCGGGACACTACGATTGGTACTGCTTGGGCTACTTCGAACGTTTGCGCGCGCTTTCGGCGGATCGCAGCACGCTGCTCTGCGTCGGGCTCGACCCGGACCCCGAGCGCATCGAGGGCGGCGCCGCGGGTGCGCTGCGGCACTGCCGCGAGGTGGTGCGCCAGACCGAGGAGCACGCGTGCTGCTTCAAACCGAACAGCGCCTTCTGGGAACAGTACGGGCCGGACGGATGGGCGGCACTGATTGAGCTGCGAGGCGAGGCTCCCAACACGCCTTTCCTCTTCGACGCCAAGCGCGGCGACATGGGCAACACGATGAGGACGTACGCGAAGGCGGTATTCGTGACGCTCGCGATGGACGCTGCAACCGTCAACCCCTACCTCGGCGCCGACTCCATCGAGGAGTTCACACGCTACGAAGACCGCGGCGTGTACGTCGTGTGCCGCTCATCGAATCCCGGCGCCTCCGACCTGCAGCACCTGGTGGCGGGCGGCAAGCCGATTTACATGCATGTCGCCGAGTTGGCCGGACGTTTGAATAATGCCGGGAACGTGGGCCTGGTGGTCGGGGCGACGGCGCCGGATCAGATCGTCGAGGTCAGGCGTGACACAGACCTTCCGTTTCTGATCCCGGGGGTCGGCGCGCAGGGCGGGGACGTCGAAGGCTCGGTAAAGGGAGCATGGAACGGCGACCGGGCTTCGACCCTGGTCTCCTCGAGCCGCAGCGTGATGTTCGCGAAGAGCCCGGCCCACGAGGCCGAAGCGCTGAAGCGGCAGATCAACGCCGCAGTAGGAGCACGCAAGTGAGCGAGCGAAAGTACACGGCGCGGCTCGTCCTGACCGGCCACATCATCGACTCGATGATCCTGCCGCAGGTGATGGACATGGTGATGGACCTCGGCGGCAACTTCACCATCGAAGAGCTCACGGTCGGGCAGCACAAGACCGATCCCTCCATATGCCGGATGGAGGTGGTCGCCGGCTCGGCCGACGAGCTGGACAGGATCGTCCGTCAGGCTCGGGCGCTCGGCGCCACCGCCGAGTCGGAGCAGCCGGTCCGCAGCGAGCCCGTGACGAAGGAAGGCGTCTTCCCAGAGGGCTTTTACTCGACGAGCAACCTGCCGACCGACCTGCTCATCGAGGGCCAGTGGGTGCGCGTCGAGAACATAGAGATGGATTGCGCGATCGCAGTGGATCGCGCTGCCGGCCGCGCATGGTGCATCGTCTTCCAGGGCGCCAAGCCCGGCATGGAGGTCGTGGTCGGCCACCAGGGCGTGCGCGTGACGCCGCAGGAACGCTCGCGCCAGACCGAGATCTTCAGCTTCATGGGCAGCGAGGTCTCGGCCGAGAAGCCGAAGAAGGTCGTCATCTCGAGCATCGCGGAGGAGATGCGACAGATCCGTGCCTCGGGCGGCCGGGTACTGGTCGTCGCGGGACCGGCAGTGGTCCACACCGGCGCGGGCGTTTACCTGTCGCGCCTGATCGAGCTCGGCTACGTGCAGGTGCTGTTCGCGGGCAACGCGCTCGCCGTGCACGACGTCGAGTCGGCGCTGTTCGGTACGGCACTTGGGGTGAACATCGAAAGCGGTATGCCGATCGAGCACGGCCACGAGCACCACATGCGGGCGATCAACCGCGTGCGCGCCGCGGGCGGGCTGAAGGAGATGGTCGAGACCGGACAGCTGAAGTCCGGCGTCATGAAATCGGCGATCGAGCATGGAGTGGAGATCGTCCTCGCGGGTTCGGTGCGCGACGACGGGCCGCTGCCAGACGTCGTCACGGAGATGGTCGAGGCGCAGCGCCGGATGCGAGCGGCCCTGCCTGGCGTGCGCCTCGCGCTCATGCTCTCCACGATGCTGCACTCGATCGCGACGGGCAACATGCTGCCCGCCGGCGTGCGCACCGTTTGCGTGGACATCAACCCGGCGGTGGTCACAAAGCTGGCGGACCGAGGTAGCTGGCAGTCGATCGGTCTGGTCACCGATGTCGAATCGTTCTTGCGCGAACTGGCCCAAGTCATAGAAACTGATGCACATGGGTAAAGGACGCGACAAACAGGGACGCGAGGTCAAGAAGAAAAAGAAGCCGAAGGGCGCGGCGGTCCAACCCGCCGGCGACCTTCAGTTCAGGCACCACGCCGTGGTGTCAACACCGGAGGCGCCACCCAAGAGCGACTAGAGGCGCGGCCGAAAAGCCGTCGACGGATCTTCGGCGCCCATGCGGCCCATCTCCGGGTTCAGCGACTGCGCTGCTCGCTCACGCATGCACGACGCGCTCGGCTGCGCTGCTCGTCGCTTCACCCGGATCTGGGCCACCTGGATCGCCGAATCTCTCGCCGAAGGTTTCCGGCCGCGCCTCTAGTCTCGGCTGGGCCACATCCGCACGGCGGCGGCGAGCAGGAAGAGGCCGAAGAGGCCGCCGAGCACACGCTGCGGCAACCACAGCGCAAGTGCCGACCCGGCCAGAGCTGCCGGCACGCCCGCGCCGCCCATCCACATCGCTGCCCGGACGTTGACGTCGCCGCTGCGGTGATGGGTCAACGCACCGATCGCCGAGGTGGGGAGGAGGGCGACGAGTGAGGTGCCTTGTGCGACGCGCTGCCCGATGCCGAATCCCAGGCCCAGCAACGGAACGATCAGGGTTCCGCCGCCAACCCCGGTGAGGCCGCTGACAATTCCCACCACCACCCCGCCAATGGTGATCAGCGCGTAGTCGCGCACCGACAGCGCGCGCACGGCAGTGCCGACAAGGTGCGGTGCAGCTCCGCCGAAGGCGTCGTAGACCTCCTTCAGCCCGACCCCGAAGAGGAGGATCGCGAAGGTCATGCTGAGCACCCGGTCGGAGATCCGGCGCGCGGCGAGCGAGCCGAAGAACGCCCCGACGATGCCGCCCGCCGCGAGGAAGAAGGCAACCACCAGGTCGGTCTGCGGAGAGCTCCGCCCAAAGAAGTACACGGCCGCGGCTGCCACCCCGATCGGCAGGATGGCGGCCAGAGACGTGCCGGTCGCCCGGTGCTGCGTGCGCTTGGCCCAGATGACCTGCAGCGGCACCATGACGAAGCCGCCGCCCAGGCCGAGCAATCCGCCCGCCAGCCCGCCGATTGCGCCGATGGCGGCATCGATGCGGCGATCAGCGGATTCCTCGGTTAACAGCGCTCCAGCTCCCCTCCGGCGCTATGCGCCACCTCCCCACAGGTAGGGAGGCGAGCTACTCACGAGAGGCGCCCTACGTACAGGTTCACGACCTCCTCATCATCGAGGAGATCCTTCCCCGGCCCTTCGAGGCGGTTCTGCCCGAGCACCAAGACATAGGCCCACTGCGCGTGCTTGAGCGTCTCGCGCGTGTTCTGCTCGATCACGAGGACCGCGACGTTGGTGGCCCGGATCACCTCGATGCGCTCCCAGATCAGGCCCTGGAACTTGGGCGCGAGGCCTGCGCTGGGCTCGTCGAGGATGAGCACGGCGGGGTCGACCATCAGTCCCCTCGCCAGCGCGAGCATGGTGCGCTGGCCACCGCTGAGGGTGTGCGCTTTGCGGCTGGACGACGCCGCGAGGTCGGGGAACAGCTTGAACAGCTCGTCGATCCTTTCCCGCACCCCGTTCCTGCGGCTGTAGCCTCCCATGTCGAGGTTCTCGCGAATCGTGAGGTCGGGAAAGACGTTGGCGACCTGCGGCACGTAGGCGAGACCCTTGCTCACCAGCTTTTCGGCCGGCAGCCCGGTCACGTCCGCTCCCTTGAATTTGACTGAGCCTTCTGTCGGGCGGATCAGGCCGGCGATCGCTTTCAGCAGCGTGGACTTGCCGGCGCCATTTGGTCCGACGATGGCGGTGATGGCGCCTCGCCTCGCGGCGATGCTGACGCCGGAGATGACAGGGGGACCGCCATAGCCTGCCGTGAGCTTGTCCACTTCCAGCACCGGCGCTTCGCTCACTGATGAACCAATTCGCCAAGGTACGCGTCGATCACGTCCTGGTTCGAGCGCAGCGACTCGAACGGACCCTCCGCGATCACCGTGCCCTGCGCCATCACGATCACGTGTTGCGTCACCCGCTCGATGAAGGGCAGATTGTGCTCGACGACGATGACCGATGTCCCTGAGGCGATGAAGGCCTCGATGGCCAGCGCCATGCGTTCGCCCAGCACCGGGTTGACGCCGCCCATCGGTTCATCGAGGATCACGAGCTCCGGCTGCGCCATGCGGATCCGGGCAAACTCCACCAGGCGCTTCTGGCCGCCGCTCAGGTTTCCGGCGCGCTCGTTCCGAAGCTTGGTCAGGCCGAACTCCTCGAGGATCTCCCGCGCCCAGGCCAGCTCCTCCGCCGCTTTGGCGCGCTGCGCCCTGCCCAGGCCGGCGAGTCCCCGCAGGAATCCCTCGCGTCTCCCATCCCAATTTGCCATCACGACGTTCTCGAGCACTGTGAGGCCGGGCCACTCGCGCGGCGCCTGGAAGGTGCGGATCAGCCCGAAGCGCGCGATGACGTGGGGTGGGAGGCCTTCGAGCGCCCGTCCTTTGAACAGCACCGTACCGCTATCGGGCAGCTTGAACCCCGAGATGAGGTCGATCGCCGTGCTCTTGCCGGCGCCGTTCGGACCTATCAGCCCGGTCACCTGTCCCATCGGCGCCACGAACGAGCAGTCCTCGACCGCGAAGACGCCACCGAAGTGTTTGGTCAGACCACGGACCTCGAGAGCCGGCGTGAACGAGGGTGCGCTCAAGCGGTTCGTGTCGCGGGTTCGAGCTTTGGTGCTGGGTCGACGTAGCGCCGCTCTGGAAGCAAACCCTGGGGTCTGAAGCGGAGGAACAGGACGAGGACCAGGCCGATGATCACCCCACGCAGCGCGAGCACGATCTGCGGATGGCCCGGCACCTCGGGCAGGAACCGCGTCGACTCCTGCACGACGATGCCCATGATGAACACCCCCAGGACTACACCCCAGATGTTGCCGCGGCCGCCCACCAGCACCGCGGAATACAGGACGATGATCTCGACCGGCGACCAGGCCGAGGGATTGAACGCGCTGAGATAGGCCACGAAAAGCGCCCCGGCGAAGCCGCCCACGCCCGCGCCCAGCACGTAGCCCTTCAACTTCAACCTGTAGATGTCACGTCCGAAGGCCGCTGCCGCTCGCTCGTCCTCCCGCAGCGTGCGAAGGGCCATCCCGAAGCGGCTGCCGGAGAGCCGCCACATGAACAGGAGCACGAGGCCGAACATGACGAGGCAGAGGGCCATCAGGAACCACTGATACGACAGGTAGTCCAGTCCGAACCAGTCGCCCATCGGATCGAAGAGACCCGACAGCCCGTTGTAGCCGTCGAAGAGGGGCACGTACTGGCCCGCGAATACGTACATGACGTAGACGGCTCCCAGCGTGACGATCGAGAAGTAGATTCCGCGCAAATGACGAAGCGCGATCAACCCGACGACGAGACCGACCGCCATCGAAGAGACGACCGCGAGGACCACGGCCGCCGGATATGGCAGCTGAAGCCCAAGGATGTAGTGCGCCGGCGCGATTGGCGGACCGATGGTGAGGACCAGCGTCATGTAGGCGCCGACCGCGATGTAACCGTAGTACGCGAGGTCGAAATCGCCAGACCATCCCCAGATCACGTTCAGGCCGAGCGCCATGATGCCGAAGATGGCCCCTTCGGTAAGGATGGAGACGATGTACGCGCTCATTCGAAGACGGTCCGCCGGGCGTTGGTGAAGAGACCTCGAGGACGCACCAGGATGACGATTGCCAGGATCGCGAAAGCGAAGGCAAGGTTGTAGCTGGCGCTCACGTAGCCGCCCGCGAACTCGAGGATGATTCCGACCAGCACCGCGCCGACCATCGTGCCAAAGGCCCTTCCGAGACCTCCGGCCACCGCGGCCGTGAGGGTGATCAGGAAGAAGCTGAAACCGAAGTATGGGTTGAAGGACCCGACGCTCTCGGCGAGGATGAAGCCGGCGTAGCCGGCGATCAGGCCGGCGAGGAAGAACGTCGCCGCAGCCACACGCGTCGCGTTGATGCCCGTCACTCGCGCGAGCTCGCGGTTCTGCGAAACGGCGCGAAGAGCTTTGCCGAACCTGGTGCGCGAGATGACCAGGTAGAGCACGAAAGTGATCGCGATCGCGGAGGCGATGATCTGCAGGTCAAGCGGCGTTAGCAAGAACGGGCCGATGTGTTGTGGCGCGCCGGGATCGAGCGTGTAGGCGACGTTGGCCGCGCCGAAGAAGATGACGAGCGTGTTCTGGATCATGAAAGACAACCCGAGCGTGGCGATGAAGACGATCGTCGGAGTCGCGCCGAACCGGATGAACGGACCGATCACTGCTGAGTGCATCAGGAGCGCCGCGAACCCGCCGGCGAGCGCAGCTGCGATCGCGGCCGCGATGGCGCTGCCCGTCCTCTGATGAACGAGGTATGCCGCGTACGCCCCTATCGTCAGGATCTCGCCGTGTGAGACGTTCGCGACGTTGGTCACCGCGTACTCGAGCGTGAAAGCGACCGCGGACAGCGCGAGGATGGACGCCGTGACCAGCGCGAACCCAAGCGTGAGCAGCGCCTCGTTCACGACATAACTATCCTTCGGCGCGTTTGGACTGTCTCCTCGAGACCGTCGTCGACGAGCGCCCCTCTGCTTTGGCTTACGGCGTCGCGGCGGCGAGGTCGGCGGCCGACAGCACCTGGATCTGCACCTGCTGGCCGGTGCCCGGGTCCTGCTGGAACGCGGCGTAGGGCCCGAACACGTTGTGGAACTCGTTGTAGTCGAGCGGGCCGCTGGCGCCATCGAAGTTGATCTTGGTGCCGGCTTTGATCAGGTCGTAGCAGGTCTTGTACGTGTAGCACTGCGTGCCGGGCGCGTTGGTCACGCTCGTCATCGCGGCGTTGATGTCGGGTCCGTTGATGCTGTTGGCCTTGTCGATCGCAAGCGCCTGGCTGATCACCGCGTCATAGGCGTAGTTGGCGTTGGCCAGCGGCTGCTGGTTGGCGCCGACGACCGCGGCGAACTGCTTGTTGAACTCATCAGCCGCAGCACCGCTCACCGAGGTTCCGTAAACGGAAATGAGGTGGTCATGGGCGACCTGGTAGGTGATCGCCTTCAGGTAGTCGTCGCCACCAGTGACGTCGGTGCCCACGAACGGGATGGCGAGGTTGTTGAGGTCCTTGAAGTTCTTGAAGAGCACCGCAGCCGTCGCAGCGTCCGTCTGAGTGAAGATCACGTCTGGGTTGGAGCTGATCACGTCTTGCACATTGGTGCGATAGGACGTTTGGTCAGGGGCGATGGTGATGCTCTTGACGACCGTGCCGCCGAGCTTCGTGAAGGTGTTGGTGATCGGCGGCGGGAACGTCTGCGCCGCGATGTCCGAGTAGAACACGAGCGCCGCTTTCCGGTATCCCTTCTTGTACGCGTACAGCGCCATGGCCACGCCGAGCTGAGAGTCCGAGGGGCTGTCCCTCCAGAGATACGGGTCCGTGTTCTTGTCGAACAGGGTGCTGCCGCCCTGGAACTGGGTGGGGACCTTGGCCGACGTGACGATGGGGGAGACAGCGTTGATCTCCTGGGTCTCGGGGCCGATGATCCCGACCACGTTGCTTGCGCCAAGCAGCTGGTGGACCGCCGGCACGGAGTCGGCCTCGTCGCACTGGGTGTCCGCGTGATTGATCTGCAGCTGCTGGCCGAGGATGCCGCCGGCGTCATTGATCGCCTTCTGAGCCACCTGCGACCCCTGGAGCATGGCCTGCCCGAGGCTCGCGAGGGTGCCGGTGAAGCACGACAGCACGCCCATGGTCACGGGTCCGGTGGGCAGCTTGCCGGAGGAGGTTGTGTTGTTACCGCACGCCGCGATCACGAAGACCGCCACCACGGAGCTTGCCACCAGGCGCCAGGTACCTACTTGTCGTCGGTTGACGGTCATGACGTCCTCCAGGCCAAAGCTCGGGTCGGTTCGGCCGGAGATTAGTCCAGCCTTGGTCCGTTGTCAATGGTTGGACCACTAGACCTATCTGCTGGTAGACTCCGCCGCGATGGGCGCGCCATCCACAGCGGCGCTTCGCCCGCTCGAGCGCAGCCGGCGCCTGTATGAAGATGTAGGCGAGCGGCTCGGCCTGCTCGTGCGCGAATCGAGCATGGCCCCCGGGGACCAGTTTCCATCCGAGCGCGATCTGGCGCAGAGGCTGCAGGTAAGCCGCACGTCGGTGCGGCAGTCATTCGTGGTGCTGCAGGCCCTCGGCTTCGTCGACGTCCGTCACGGGGAGGGCGTATTCCTCCGCCGCACGCGCGGGTTCGGTGAGTCGTTCGCGAAGCTCATCGAGCGCCGCCGCCGCCTGCCCGACGTGCTCGAGGCGCGTGAAGCCCTCGAGGTGAAGTTGGCCGAGCTCGCGGCGACGCATCGCGGCGACGCGGATCTGGCGGCGATGCGAGCTGCCCTGAGCATGATGGAGCGTGAGATAGGCGCCGGCGGGCTGGGCATCGAGGGCGACTCCGCGTTCCACCACGCCATCGCACTGGCCGCGCGCAACCAGGTCTTGCTCCACCTGATCGATGCCATGGCAGAAGTGATCCAGGAGAGCCGCGTCGAATCACTAAGCGAGCCGGGACGGCCGCCTCGCTCGCTCGCGGCCCATACCCGCATCCTCTCCGCGATCGAGTCGCGGAGCGCTCAGCTCGCGGCAGAAGCGATGCGCCAGCACCTTCGGGTAGTGGCCGACGTCTCTCTCCTCAGGTGGCAGCCGGAAACTTCTGACGATGTCGACGCCGGCTCCTAGCGTCCCAGACGGTCCGGCGGTCCCAGCTCAAGCCTGCGCCCGCTGCGATTCCGCGTTGAACCGACTGCTGGTCTGCCCTGCCTGCGGCTACCATGCGCCGCTCAGCGCCGCGCAGCGAATCGATCAGCTCGCCGATCGCGGCACCTTTCAAGAATCTGACCGGCATCTGTGGTCGGGAAACCCGATCCATTTCTCTGACGGCGTCACCACGTATGACAAGCAGCTCGCCGAGGCGCAGGCGGCGACCCGCCTGCTGGATGCGGTCGTGACCGGCCGCGCCCGGGTGATGGGAATCGACGTGGTCCTGGTCGTTTTCGATTTCAGGTTCCTTGGCGGCAGCATGGGTAGCGTCGTCGGCGAGAAGATCGCCCGGGCGTTCGATGCGGGAAGGCGTCAGCGCCGGCCGGTGATCGCCGTGTGCTCGTCCGGCGGGGCGCGCATACAGGAAGGCATGGTCGCTCTCTTTCAGATGGCCAAGACCGCGCTCTGCGCCGCACGCATGAGGGAGCAGGGAGTCCCCCTGCTCACGGTGCTGGCCGATCCGACGATGGGCGGAGTGCTCGCGTCGTTCGCCAGCATGGGAGACGTGATGCTTGCCGAGCCCCATGCCCGCATCTCGTTCGTCGGGCCGCGCGTGCACGAGAAAGCGATGGGTGATGCGGTTCCCCCCGGAAGCGCTGAGTTCGCGCTCTTACACGGCACGGTCGACGCGATCGTCGAACGCGAGCAGCTGCGCCCGGTGCTGGGCCATCTCGCTTCGATGCTCCGGAAGCCGGAGGCCGGCCGGAGCAAACGTCAGGCGGTGCCCAAGGAGCCTGCGACAACCGGGCCCGGCCGGCCGGTGTGGGAAACCGTGGAGCTGGCCAGGCACCCGGCGCGCCCGACAGGTCGCGATCTCGCGCAGCGCGTGTTCCATGACGTGTTCGAGCTGCACGGCGATCGAAGCGGGGAAGACGACGACTCGATCATGGCGGGAATCGGCACCATTCGCGGCAGCGCGGTGGTGATCGTCGCGCAGGACCGTCGCTCCGCGAACGGAGGACGGGCCGGACCGAGCGGCTACCGCAAAGCGCAGCGCGCGTTCACAATGGCCGAGCGATTTTCCCTGCCACTGGTCACGCTCGTGGACACATCCGGCGCCCGCACCGACGCCGACGCCGAAGCTGGCGGGATCACCGCGGCGGTTGCCGAGTCGCTGGCGAGACTCGGACGGCTTCGTACAGTGGTCATCAACGTCGTCGTCGGTGAGGGTGGAAGCGGAGGGGCGCTGGCGCTGTCGGTGGGCGATCGCCTCCTCATGATGGAGAACGCCATTTTCTCGGTCATCGGTCCAGAGGCAGCCTCGTCGATCCTCTATCACGATGCCGCCCACGCACACGAGCTCGCCGGGCGGCTGAAGCTCACGGCTCGGGACCTGGTAGGGCTCAAGCTCGTGGACCGCGTGGTGCCGGAGCAACCCGCCGGGCACGAGGCGCCCGAGTTGATGGCAGGCATGCTGCGGCAGGCGCTCGTGGAGGAGCTGGACGGCATGGGACAGATGTCAGTCAAAAGCGTTCTCGCGCGTCGTGAAACCAGGTTCAGGCACTCGCATGCCCTCCGAGGGCGGCTGCAGCTGTTTATAAGGCCGTGGCCCGACGCCCTCGACGCCCGCCCACGACAGGCCTGAGTGGTGGACACGTCAACACCGCTGCCGCTGACGGGCATTCGCGTCCTCGACTTCACCCACGCGCTCGCAGGTCCGTACTGCACGATGCTGCTTGGAGACCTCGGGGCCGACGTCATCAAAATCGAGCCGCCGAAGGGCGATCACTCGCGGCAGTGGGGACCGCCGTTCATCAACGGCGAGTCCTCCTACTTCCTTTCGGTTAACCGCAACAAGCGCAGCGTCGTCCTGGACCTCAAGCGCCCGGCGGCGCTCCGCGTCGCGGAGAAGCTGGCTATGGCGAGCGACGTGGTCGTGGAGAACTTCAAGCCCGGCACGATGACCCGGTTCGGCCTGGATGCTGAAAAGCTCCACGGCTTGAAAGCAGGCCTTGTCTATGCGTCGATCAGCGGCTTCGGCCAGAACCAGCCGACGCTCGCCGGCTACGACCAGATCGCCCAGGGGACGTCGGGCATGATGAGCATGAACGCGATGCCCGAGGGTCCGCCGACCAAGGTCGGGGTGCCGATCGGCGACATCACCGCCGGGATGTTCGCGTCGCAGACGATCCTAGCCGCGCTCGTCGAGCGGTCGAGGACCGGCAAAGGGCGCCGCATCGACATCGCCCTCAATGACTCGCTGCTGGCGTTGTTCACCTACCAGGCGGGGAGGTACTTCGCGACTGGAGAGATCCCCAGTCTGGAAGGCAACTACCACGCCACGATCGCGCCCTACGGGACGTTCGCGGTCCGAGATGGATTCATCAATGTGGCCGTCGCGTCGGATGACCAGTACATCCGGTTCTGCGAAGCCATCCGCGCGCCTGAGCTCGCCGAGGACCCGAGGTTCGCGAGCAACGCGCTCCGCCAGGCGGCGAAGTTAGACCTGGCAAGCGCGATCGAAGGTCACTTGAGGGAGGACACGCGAGCCCAATGGCTCGAGCGCTTCGAGAAATTTGGAATTCCCGCGGGTCCGATCCTCGGCATCGACGAAGCGTTTGCGAGCCCGCTCGCGACCGAGCGCGACATGACGGTGGAGATCGAGCACCCGAAGTCGGGTCTCATCACCCAGGTCGGCGCGCCGTGGAAGATCGACGGAGCCTCGAGCCCGATCCGGATGCCGCCTCCGCTGCTCGGACAGCACACCGCCGAGGTGCTGCGCGAGTGGCTTGGTTCCGACGCGAGCGAGCTCGAGTGATCGATAGCCCGCCGCTGGCAGGAATCCGCGTGGTCGAAGTCGGCAACTACATGGCGGCGCCTTTCTGCGCCATGCAGCTCGCGGACCTCGGTGCTGAGGTGATCAAGGTCGAGCACCCTGAGGGTGGCGACCAGGTTCGCCAGTCGGCCCCGCTGATCGAGGGCGAGGGCTCGGCCTTCATGCGCCTCAACCGCAACAAGCGGTCGATCGCGCTCGACCTCAAGACCGAAAGAGGCAAACAGATTTTCCGCAAGCTGGCCGGCACGGCCGACGTGGTCGTGGAAAATCTTCGTCCGGGCACGATGACCGACCTCGGCCTCGCGTATGAGAGTCTCGAGCGAATCAACCCTGCGCTGATCTATGTCGCCGCGTCGGGCTGGGGCCAGGACGGCCCGCTGCGCGACCAGCCGGGGATGGACATCATGGCGCAGGCCCGCTCCGGCCTCATGAGCATCACGGGAACGCCAGGTGGTGAGCCGGTCAAGGTTGGCGTGCCGATGTGCGACCTCGTGTGCGCCCTCTACGGCGCCCTGGCGGCGGTGGCCGCGCTGTACGAGCGCCGCCAGACCGGCAAAGGCCAGTTCATCGACGTGTCGCTGCTCGAAGCGGGAGTCTCATTTGCGATCTGGGAGGCGGGCAGCTTCTTTGCGACTGGTGACATCCCGCAGCCCTCGGGCTCAGCCCATCAGAGCGCAGCTCCCTACCAGGCGTTTCGTGCCGCGGACGGGTGGCTGACGATTGGGGCGACGACAAAGCCAAACTGGACCGCCCTCTGCGGCGCGCTGGGCCTCGAGCGCCTGCTGAAAGACGAGCGGTACATCGACTCGAACGCACGCCATCGCAACCGCGAGGCGCTGGCTGCGATGATCGAATCCGTCACTTCGACCAAACCGGTGGATTACTGGCTCGGCGTACTGGGCGAGGCAGGGGTTCCGTGTGCGCCGATCCAGGATTTCGGCCAGGTCTTCACCGACCCGCACCTTCTCGCTCGAGAGTACTTCTGGGATGCGCCGCATCGGAAGGTCGGACCGGTTCGCCAGCTCGGGTCGCCTATGCGCTTCTCGCGGACGCCGGTCCGGCGCGACACGGCTGGTCCGGTCCTCGGCCAGGACACGGCGGCCCTCCTGGCGGAGCTGGGTTTTGGCGAGGCCGATTCATGAGCGAGAACGCGGACGAGCTGATCGTCGAGCGCCGCGGCGCGATTGCGTGGATCACCTTCAACCGGCCGGAGGCGCGCAACGCGCTCACCTGGAACATGTACGACCGGCTGGAGGCGGCGTGCCATGACGTGAACGCCGATCCCACGGTTCGGGCGGTGGTTCTGACGGGAGCCGGCGGCAAGGCCTTCGTCGCGGGTACCGACATCGGGCAGTTTCGCGCTTTCAAAACAGAGCAGGACGCCCTCGACTACGAGGCGCGTGGAAACGTGATCATGAGCACGGTGGAGTCGGTTCGCGTGCCGGTGATCGCCGCCATCGCCGGTCCGTGCACGGGCGCCGGCGCCGCGATCGCGGCGTGCTGCGACCTGCGCATCGGGTCGCCTTCGGCGCGTTACGGTTTTCCGATCGCCCGCACGCTGGGCAACTGCCTGTCCATGGCGAACTACACCCGCGCCGCGGCCCTAGTCGGATTCGCGAGGCTGAAGGACATGATCATGCGCGCGAGGTTGATGGACGTCCAGGAGATGCTCGCGTGCGGACTGCTTTCGGAGGTGACCCCAGACGAGGAGTCACTCCTTCCTCGAGCGCAGGCGCTTGCGGACGAGGTGGCGTCGCTCGCGCCGCTCACCCTGTGGGCGACCAAGGAGGCGCTGCGACGTGTGCGCGACACGATGATGCCGGAGGACGCCGACTCGGACCTGATCATCAAGTGCTACACGTCACGCGACTTCAAGGAGGGCGTCGAAGCCTTTCTCGCCAAGCGCAAGCCGAGCTGGACTGGCGCATAGCCGGCCTCGTCAAGGCACTTGACACGATGACGCAGTGCGGCGTAGCGTGCTGCCCGAAAACCGGTACGTTTGAGTACTGAAACGTTGTCAACACAGGAGCAATGGCCGAGATGATTTCGTTTGAGCTGAGCGACGAGCAACGTGAGATCAGGGACTGGGTGCACAGCTTTGCGGAAAAAGAGATCCGCCCAGTCGCCCACCAGTACGACGAAACCGAGGAGTTTCCGTGGCCGGTCGTCAAGAAAGCCGCGGAGGTCGGCCTCTACGGAGTGGAGTTCCTCCAGCAAACCTACGGCGACGCCACCGGCATCATGCCAGCGCTGGTCGCCGAGGAGCTGACCTGGGGCTGCGCCGGAATCGCGCTCGCCATCCAGGGCACCGGCCTGCCCATCGCGGCGATCTTCTCGCAGGGAACCCCCGACCAGATCGCGACCTGGATCCCGGCCTGCTTCGGCACGGTCGACAAGCCCGCGCTCGGCGCCTTTGCGGTCACCGAGCCCGACGCTGGTTCGGACGTGTCTTCGATGAAGACGCGAGCCGTGCGCAAGAACGGTGACTGGGTGATCAACGGCCAGAAGATCTTCATCACCAATGGAGGCATCGCCGACGTTCACGTCGTGGTGGCCGCCGTCGAGCCCGAACTCGGTACGCGCGGGCAGGCGAGCTTCGTCGTCGGGCCCGGGACCAAGGGCCTGCGCATGGGTAAGAAGGAAAAGAAGATGGGCATCCGGGCCTCGCACACGGCCGAGGTGCTGCTCGAGGACGTCACGATCCCAGCCGAGAACGTGCTTGGCGGCGTGGAGAAGCTGGAGGCAAAGCTTGCCCGGGCTCGCGAGGGCACGCATTCGCGCTCGTCGGTGGCGCTCAAGACCTTTGAGCTCTCGCGCCCGATCGTCGGCGCACAGGCGCTCGGGATCGCACGCGCGGCCTTCGAGTTCGCGCTCGCCTACGCGAAGGAGCGCAAGCAGTTCGGCCGCGCCCTGATCGAGAACGAGGCGATCGCCTTCATGCTCGCGGACATGGCGACGGAGATCGAGGCCACGCGCGCGCTCATCTGGCGGGCGCTGTGGGAAGGCCGCAACGGCGGCGAGTTCAAGAAAGCCGAGGGCTCGATGGCGAAGCTGAAGGCCGGCGAGGTCGCGGTCAAGGTCACCGAGCAGGCGATCCAGATCTGCGGCGGGTACGGCTACATCCGCGACTTCCCAGTCGAGAAGTGGCATCGCGACGCCAAGATCTACACGCTGTTCGAAGGCACGAGCGAGATCCAGCGCATCGTCATCTCGAGAGCCCTGGCCAAGAACTAGGCATGGCACTCGCGCCCGGCGTCCAGCAGCGCAGAGATGCAAGGCTGGAGAAGCGGCGGCGGCGCATCGGCGACGCGGCACTGGTCCTCTTTGCGACGCGGGGCTACAACGCGACCTCGGTGGAGGAGATCGTGGAGCGGGCCAGGATGTCGAAGTCGGCGTTCTACGAGTTCTTCACGTCGAAGGAAGACTGCTTCCGCGAGCTGCTCGAGCTCGAAGGCGGCGCGCTCATCCACGACGTGCTCGCGAGCGCGGCCACCGGTCGGAACCATCACGAACGGCTTCGACTCGGGATCACGACCTTCGTTCGCTCGTGCTTCGAGAGGTCGTCGGTCGCGCGGCTCCTGATCGTCGAGTCGGTCGGTTTGAGCGAGGGTGTGGACGAGGTGCGGCACGAGCTGCAGGGCAGATTTGCGGACGCGGTGGGGGAGGAGGTCCGGCACGCCATGGGCCACGATCCTTTTTATGCGGACAAGGACCCACGGGTTTTCGGCCGTGCGGTGGTGGGGGCCGTGAGCGATGCCGTCGGCCACTACCTGACGCACCCGGGCATGGACGCGGAATCCCTGGCCGAAAGCCTCTGCAGGATCTTCGCGCCGTAGTTACGAGATCGTCGCGATCCCCAGCTGAAACTCGGTGCTGTCGTCGCCGAGCAGATGCTCGATGCGATCGTCTTCAATCACGCTGAGACTTCCATTTGGGATACCGATAGTCGGAACCAGGAGAAGGCCGGCGGGCGGCGCAGCCTCTACGCCCATGATCCTCGGCTCCGTCCAGTACCACGGCTTGGCCACGTAGCAATGGATAACCAGAGCCTGCCTGCTCGGCTGATATTCCACGTCGAATCCCCCCGGACCATGTGGAGTGCCCCAGCACTCTTGCCACGGTACGTAGAGCGTGTTCTCGGTCTGCGAGAGAGTCGTGAAATACAGGCCGGCGAGCTCTGCATTGTCCGGACAACGCGAGGTGGTGGGGTTACGAAGGTGCCACAAGGCACATCGGATGTCATCGAGTGATTGGCTGGGTTTGATTGTCTGGTTGTAGTACAGCGCGTTAGTGGAATTGACTGACCGCGCAGTCAGCGCTTCACCGCCTGGGCTATGAACCTCGTGCGGTTGTGGCGGCACCAATACGCCCACCACAGCGAGAATGCTTGCGGCGGCGATGGACAATGCGATCACCCGCCCGCGTGTGAGACTTACCACAGTGCCATCTGTTACCTAACGCACCCGGCGGACGTAGGTATCGCGGTGACCATTCTCCCGGGATGAACCGCGCCACTCCGGCCCTGGTCATTGGTTTCGGAGGCGCGGGCGCCGCGCTTCTCGGCCTGGCCTGGGACGTGTCGATTCACAGCACATTTCCCTCTCTTGCGGCTCACGAGTCTCCCTTCGACGTCTTGAGCCCTGCCCATGACCTGATCGCGATCGGGATCCTGGTCGCGGCCAGCTCGGCGGCCTGGACGATCGCCCGAGAAGTGAGCACACGACTGGGCCTCGCGGCGGTTGCGGTGATCGTCATCTCAGTCGGTTGGATCGGGGACGCCAGCTTGACGGTCCCGGCGCTGCCAACCGGCACATCCGAGCAACGGGCGGCAGCGAAAGCGCTCTGGCAGCAGACCGAGACGGCGACAGAGCGCTACAGGACCCTGGCCGCCGCAAAGACTGACGGCTACATCGCCTACAACTCGGTCGGGCAGCGGCTGGTCCACTACGTAAACCCGTCCTACATGCAGGACGGTCGGGTCCTCGACCCCAGCCATGTCGAGTCGCTCCTGTACGAGAACACGCTCAAAGGTTGGGTGCTCGTAGCGGCGATGTATTCGCAGGAAGACCCCAATTCGGCGCCGCCCGATGTCGCCGGTGATCTCACCCCGTGGCACCGGCACGACGATCTCTGCTTCACCCGGAGCGGGGCTGTGGTGGGAGGGGCGCCGGGTTGCCCTCCTGGCTCCGCGACGTATTTCACGCCCTGGATGCTGCACGTCTGGTTCGTGTCCAATCGATATGGGCGATTTGCGGCCGACCTGGATTCCTGGAGCGAGCTGGCGATCGAGCTGTTTGGCTGAGGTCGGGCTTTAGAGCCTGGTGAGCCTGAGCACGAGCAGGACGGCGGCGACCAGGATCAGAGCCACGCCGGCCAACCATTCCGCCCGCTCGCGCACCTCTTCACCGAGCCGTCCTCCCAGGCGAAGACCGAGCTGGGCCGCCAGGAACGCTTGAAAAGCGATCCAGAGGACTGTCAGGACGATCGAAAGGCCGAGCAGCCCGGCGCTCAGACCGACGGTGAGCTCGTCGACGCTGATGCTCAGGCCGAGGTCGACGATCGCCAGGCCGCGCGCGTGGGCGAGCAGGCGCAACCGGCCTGCTTCGTCGCTTTCGTTTTGACCCGGCTTCAGGAGCAGGAGGCCGGCCACGAACAGGAACGCGATTCCGCCATAGCCCGCCCAGGTTCCGAGGAAGGCGCCCGCGGCGCGACCGATCAGCATCCCGGCGATCGGCATGCCTGCCTCGAAGGCGGTGAAGACCAGGGTGACGCGGAGGCGATCGCGCCTTTCGAGCCCGGCCATGCCGAGGGCCGCTGCCAGGGCGAAAGTGTCGAGGCCGAGCGGCAACAAGAGTCCCGCCGCGATCAGGAGCTGGCGCACGCTACGCGGAGTGTCTCAGTTGGATCGCATTCGCCGGGTCTACGATCGCAACCCGGCCGGCTACCAGAGCGGATCGGTCCTGACCGAGCGCCTGCTTGCGGAGCGCAGGCGGAAGGTGGGGGAGATCGTCAGGGGCAGATTGCTCGACATCGGCTTTGGCACGGGCTCGAGCCTGCCCCACTACCCACCTTCGGTGGATGTGGTCGGGATCGACGCGAGCCTTGGCATGCTCCGGTTCGCCCGCTCCGAGGCTTTACGGCTGGGCCGGCCGATACATCTGGTCGAGATGGACGCGGAGCACCTGGCGTTTCCCGATCGAAGCTTCGACTCGGTCGCTTTCAACCTGTGCCTTTGCACGATCGAGGCCCCAGAGCGAGCGCTCCAAGAGGCCCTCCGCGTCGCCCGGCCGGGCGCGCCCATGGCCTTCCTCGAGCACGTCCGCAGCCACCTGCTGCCCATCGCGCTGCTCCAGGAGGCGGCCAGCCCGATTCTGTTCGCCCTGGAGCAGGACCATTTCAACCGCCGGACTGAGCAGACGATCCGCGCGGCGGGCGTGGAGGTGATCTCCGTGGAGCGCTTTGCGCTGGGCTTCTTCAATTTGATCGTGGGGCGGGCGCCAGCGGCTACTTAAGGGAAGCGGGTGCTCGTCCAGCCCGTGACGTTTACACGCCAGGGACGGTTGAAGCACTTGCAATCCGAACACCTGTTCGCTATGCTGTGATTGCGAACATGCGTACTTTGAGCACCCAGGTCCGGCTGAGGCGGCTGATCCGCTCCTTCGACGAGGCGGTGAACCGCCTGCTGTCGGATCCTCACGAGCGCTCGGCGGCCGGCTCCGTGGCAGCCAGGCTGCTTGAGCTGGCCGCGGCGGTCCGAGACGCCTGGCGGCGGGAGAACGCCGGCAGCCAGCTGCCCAAGCCCCTCGAGCGCTACGTACGGGACGCGCTGCGCACGATCGACCTAGCGATCGCGGGCCTCCAGCAGGCCGGCGCCGACCTGGAGCTCCTGAGGCAGGACTTCGAGGGCGCCGCTCTGCCTCTCGAGATCTTCATGAGGGGCCTGGACGCCGAACCAGCCCTACAGCGCTCCGCCTAGGACCGCTTCGCCATGGCTGAGCTTGAACCCACCGACTGGGCATACGCGGCCGGCTTCGTAGACGGCGAAGGCTGCATCGCGGTCGTGAGATCGTGGTGGTCGGAAGGTTCACCGGGCGCGCCTCATTCAAACTTGTAATTCGCTAGCCCCCTGCTTAGCGCTTGATTTCGATCATTATCGTTAGCATCCCAGCCTGATTCAGAGCTCGACGATTGGAGGCCGCCAGACTCGTCCTCCCCTTCCTCGTTCAGACCGCCGGCAGAACCTTGCGGAGCGCCGCCTGGTCGGTCCGGCCTTCGGCGACCACCCGACCGTCCGAAAGGATCACAGGCACCCGCCAGTCGTAGAGGCGGTGCAGCTCCGTATCAGCGTCGACGTCGCGCAGCTCAGGCTCGATGCCAAGGGCATTCAAGGCGGCCAGGGCCTCGTCGCACAGGTGGCAGCCCTGGCGGGTGATCAGTACAACCTGCACGACCCGAGGCTACTGGATCCCTCTTACGCCGGCAGCTTCAGGATCTCCCCCGCCTCGATCACGGGGCTCTGCAGGCCGTTGGCCCGCTCGATGCCGTCGATCCGAGCCCGCACGTCGTCCGACGGGTAGTACTGGGCCGCGATCGACCACAGCGTGTCACCTGGCTGCACGACCACCGTCGTGTCCGGAGCGGCGGCGCCGCCGTGCGCCACGATGGCCAGCGCGAGGCTCACACACAGCACCAGGAGCATCACCGCCGCCAGACGGCCCACGGGACGCATGCGGCGAACCGAGCGCGTCGGGCGGATTCCGTATCCAGCGGCGTACATCTGTTCGGCAACAGTAGCGAACGGGTGTTCGAAAGTCAAGGGCCCCGAACAAAGGTTTGCACTTAGCCGGCAGGAGTGCTAGCATGGCCCGCAGCGAAGTCCCACTACGCGTTGGAGATGAAACTGAATTGACCGAACAGCTCACCGAACGGCAGGCCAAGATCCTCGAGTACATCCGGCGTGTCACCCGCGAGCGCAGCTACCCGCCGAGCGTCCGTGAGATCGGCGAGAACGTAGGTCTGAGCTCGAGCTCGACCGTCCACAACCACTTGAACCAGCTCGAGCGCCGCGGCCTGATCAAGCGCGACCCCAGCAAGTCACGCACCGTGCAGCTGGTCCAGGACGCCGGCGTCGACAACCAGAGGCGCAACGCGGTCTCGATCCCGGTGATCGGCAACGTCGCGGCCGGTGCCCCCATCCTGGCCGAGCAGAACATCGAAGACCACGTCTTGCTGTCGCCCGACATGGCCCAGGAGGGTTTCTTCCTCCTCCGCGTCCGGGGCGAGAGCATGATCAACGCCGGCATCCTTGACGGCGACCTGGTGCTGGTCCGCCCTCAGCAGGAAGCGCCCAACGGCACGATCGTGGTCGCGCTGGTGGACGGCGACGCGACCGTCAAGCGCTTCGAGCGCGGCAACGGGCACGTGAAGCTCGTCGCCGAGAACCCCGCCTACGAGCCGATCGTGACCACGAACGCGAGCCTGGTCGGCGTGGTGCGCGGCGTGATCAGGATGTTCCGCTGAGCACGTAAGCCTCAAAGCGTCGAGCTTCGTGCCGCGGCACCCACCCCCACGCCCTGGTGCCGCCGTCCACGTACTCGGTGCGCTCCACTCCGCCAACCTTTCGTAATGCGGCCAGCACCCGCTCACTTCCGTAGGGCACCAGGATCTCGAGGTTCACGATGTCGGCACGACTCGCCTGGTCCATCGCGTCCAGCAGCTCCCCGAAACCCGTCTGTTTGGTCGCCGAGATCGGTATAGCGCCGGGATAGCGCGCCGACAGGGCGCCGATTGCACGGCGCCGCGAGGCGGGCCCGAGCAGGTCGACCTTGTTGAGAGCCACGACGCGCGGCTTGTCCTCCGCGCCCAGCTCTCCCAGGATCTGCTCCACCGTCGCCGCCTGCTCTTCGACCGCAGGCGAGCTGGCGTCCAGCACCTGGACGATCAGGTCGGCCTCCGTCACCTCCTCGAGGGTCGCCCTGAAGGCGGCCACCAGGTCGGTCGGCAGCTTCTGGATGAAGCCCACGGTGTCGGTGATGAGCAGCTCGCGACCGGCGGGCAGCGCGACTTTCCTTGTCGTGGGATCGAGGGTCGCGAAGAGCCTGTGCTCGGCGCGCACTCCGGCGCCCGTCAGGGAATTCATCAGGGTGGACTTGCCCGCGTTGGTGTAGCCGACGATCGCGGCGGTCTCCAGGGCGGCTCGACGCCGGCCCGTGCGCTGCTCCCCGCGCTGCGTGCGAACCTGTTCGATCTGGCGCTCGAGGTCTCGCATCTGCCTGCGAATCCGTCGCCTCTCGACCTTGATCTGCTGCTCGCCGAAACCACCACGAGCTCCGACCCCTCCGCGACGCCCGCCGACCTGCCGGTCGTAGGCGTAGGCGCCGATCAGGCGTGGCAGGAGGTGATGAAGCCGCGCGGCCTCGACCTGCAGGCGACCCTCGTGGGTGCG
>Ga0073928_10001708_pt1 | contig 40854 bp, 35 predicted proteins | sample PaiPotPPA55metaG_FD_76969 | JGI IMG/M metagenome (GOLD analysis project Ga0073928, IMG submission 76969) | Iron sulfur acid spring bacterial and archeal communities from Banff, Canada, to study Microbial Dark Matter (Phase II) - Paint Pots PPA... ... | reverse complement strand
GCCAGCTCCGCGTCCGCCAAGTGCGCTACGATCTCGGCGATGGACCACTTTTCAGGTGCAGGACGCCGGATCAACTCCTCGGGCGCGACATCGCGCAGGCGCCGATCGAGTTGCGATGGCGTGGCTTGTTGTACACCGATGGGCTCCTCATCGCCAAGATAGCTTAGCACTCGAGTTCGGTAGGCTTCGAATGTCTCTGCCATTGGTCCTCCCGGTAGACTCGAGCTCAGGGCCGCTTGTCGAAAAACATATAAAGCGCTACGATCCGGCCGTCCCGCACGATGACGAAATCCCTCCCGGAGTAAGCCGGCACTTCGCCAGGGCGTCCCGATATCCAGGGAACCATCCCTGCATCGCAATATTCCTGAGGAGCGGCAGTCGCTTGATATCGAAAGTCAGGATGAGTCGCCTTGACCGCGGCTGCGATGCGGTCGATCGAATCGCGACCACGGACGGCGCCCTTGTTCGGATCGTAGAACACGCCATCTTCGGCCCAGAGCTCGTCGATGGCCGCGCGCCGGCGCGCGGGATCGTTTTCACCGAACACGTCGCGTAGATTCCGGATCAGTAAGTCCGATATGCTGTATGGCATGGCTTGTCTCCTCTCGGTATCGAGTGCGGCCTGCGATATCTCGGCGCGGAGCGCTCTCTCGTTTATCTTAAAGTTGCGTTACGAAATTGCTTTTCACATCTTAGATGGCTTACAACGATATTCGTTGCAACCGCAGATGGTTAAGGCTGTGCCACCCGGCAGGATTCTGACATCGAACTAGGCGCAGGGAAAATTTCGACGAGGAGTGCAAAGCAACGACGCGCACCCTTTCCAAACCGCGCAAAGAGTGCGGCACCCTTAGAATCAAGGGCTTGGAGCTGCGCCACCCGCCCAGTCAGGGCAGTACTTCTCGCGATAACGTAGACAATCGTAAATTAATTTGACTATAAATTAGACATGTGTGAGACTTCCGCCCTGTCGTGGCAGAATTCGTCTGAAAAAGGGGGGTCGGCGATGTCGAAGAGTGTAAGGCTTAAATATCGAGTAACGTCTGTTGCATTTGTTTTGTCATTGGCGGTTTGTCTTGTCCTGATCGGGCCGTCGAGTACGGATGCGATCGTAGTGCCGCCAACATTCGTGGCCGCACTTCTGAGCGCATTGCCCGGAGTTGAGGCTGTGGTTAGTAAAATATTTACGACAAAAACGCCTACGAAGGATCAAAAGACCGCTATCACTACCATGACAACGGATAGTAACAATGCGAAGGCAGAGCTTGCGAAATATGCGGCAAGAGAGCAGATAGTGTGGAAAGTCGTAAGCGCTACTGCCCACGCGTCGAATAGTGTGGCAGTGATGCAACAGATTGCAGGCAACAAACTTCAGCTTTCGGATGCTGAAGTGTCTCAACTGAATGACGAATTCGGTTTCGTCAAAGGAGGGGTGACTAGCGTTGTAAATTCGAAGCCCGACCTTGGGGTCTTTGGTTCGGACGCCCCGGAGCTCACTGCGATTCGAAATTTGATAAGCGACGGTCCAACCTTTGTCGGGAACATCGAGAACGCGCTGAAATACTCCCCGGCGAAACCGAATGCTGAGTTGCTAGTGCTGTTGCAGAAAAACCTCAATTTACTTGGACAGGTCTTTAAGCAACTGACTGATTCAACGGTCACGGAACTAGAGATGGTCGCGGACGGTCTCGCGGCAGCTTCAGCGACAAAACCGCCTGCGCCGACAGATGGACCCGGGATCAAGAAAGCCGGTGAAGATGTGTCAAAAGTAGCCTTTGGCAACGTGATCGCCCTGGATGTCCCAATTCTGGATCAAAGAAGAGCTTTAGAGGAATCCGTTAAACCAATTCCCGTGAGCTAGAGGGCGTCGCGAACCGGCCATTGCGTGGAAACCATCGGCGCAGCCTAATCTGCCGAATGTAGGTCTTTGTCACGGAGGGTCGCTTTCGGTTACCCTCGTTTGTCCAACGTATAAGTCTGGTCGATAATGTACTTTAGAAATTCGTTGCCGAACACGGTGACGTGCGCCTTATCGTCGACGGTCGCGATCAGGTTCACCCTGCGCATATAATCTAGCCAGCGTTCGAATGTGTATTCGCCGCTCTCGCCGTAGAGGCTCGGGTAACCGGCCTTCCCCAGCTCATACCACGCCACTACGGTCGCCACTGGCAATCCGTGGGGCGCGTTCGCATTCAGCATCTCCAGCGCGCGCAACTGTGACCCAAATATGCCGTAGTAGATCCGCTCGAATCGGTTGACGAGGTATGAGGAAGCGAGGTAACGGGTCAGGACTCGCTCTCGCTCTGCGCTGCCGTGGACGTTCTGCTTATCCAGGAAGTCAGTGATGAGTCTTTCCTGCTCGAGCAGAAGCTGGTTATCGAAGGTTTTCAGCAACTCGTCCGCCGCCGAGGGCTTGGAGATCGACTCCTTCACCTCTGATTGAGCCGCCAGCGCCGTCGTGTCCGAGGTGGTGACGCCGGCCTTCCCAACATGTCTTGTCCGGTCGATGAACCGACCGATCGCGTCGTGGTGCCGAAAGAGAATTACTAGACCGAGAATCAGAATCATCAGGCAAACGCAGATAGGCCACGCGAAAGAGGACATAGAGATATCGCTACTCTTTCGCGGGTGGTTCGAGCTTCTCGGCGAACTCGCGTATGCCCCGCGAGTGAAGCTTTTTCTGATGGTTCAGGTCCACAATCTGCGGTCCTGTCAGCAGGTAGCCCATGACTTCGAAAAGAACGTGTGGCGGGTCGACTCTGGGTGGGCCCACGGGAATGTGCTGGTTGTTCAGATTTCGCAATGCCTTGTTGATCTCGCTCTCGTACATTTCGCTTTCGGCCTTTGTCCGCGGCGACGTGAATGACTTGCCGGGAAGGGTGCTTCGGCCATATTGTATCACTTTTCGCCTTTGTTTCGCCAGCCTGGGCGACTCGCTGGTTGGTCGCAGGCAAGTTGGCGCAGCATTTCGCTTCGGGCTTCGAGCTTAGCTCTTGGGGATTGCACTGCAGGCGAAGCGATTTCGAATTTGAAATTGGAAATTTCAGAGAAATGCCCGGCGCTAAAGCGCAGGATCAGGCTACGACTCTTTCCCGGAGCGCTGAAGCGCTCCTTCCCCGCATAAATGCGGGGGCTCCCACGAAACCCCGAGACCCTGTTTACACGCAGGGCTTGCCCTCCCAACAAGATGGCGGGCAGGCCAAGTACAAACCCTGAGACCCTGCGCATGAATGCGGGGGCGGTTCTCGAACCGCCCCTACGGGCGACGAGCGGATTTCGCGCGGCGGGCGGGTCTGAGACCCGCCCCTACATGGCGTAGGCGGGCGAAGCGATTTTGGATTTGAAATTGGAAATTTCAGAGTGGGGCGTGTGTCGCACCCACCACGGCGGGCAGGCCTACGGCGCTTGGCTGCTTTATGCCATCGCGTTCCCAGCCCTCACGGGCTGGGCTAACTTCTTCCGCGCCTACGGCGCTTTTGGTATACGGTAAGGGAGGTGGGGTGAGACAGAGGTGAAACAAATCGAGTCCAAAACCGGGTTCCACATGACGCCCGACGAGTTCCGGCGGCGCGGGAGGGAAGTGGTCGACTGGATTGCCGACTACTACGAGCGAGTGGAATCGCTGCCGGTGCTATCGCGCGCGAAGCCGGGCGAAATCCGCGCTTCGCTTCCGAAAAGCGCTCCGCAGGACGGCGAGCCGTTTGACGCCATGCTGCAAGACGTGGAGAAGCTGATTCTGCCGGGCATCACGCACTGGCAGTCGCCGAATTTCTTTGCCTACTTCCCGTCGAATAATTCCTTCCCGTCGATTTTGGGCGACCTGCTTTCGTCCGGGCTCGGAGTGCAGGGGATGCTGTGGGCCACCAGTCCCGCGTGCACGGAGCTTGAGACGCACGTTCTCGACTGGCTGGTGGAAATGCTCGGCCTGCCCGAAAAATTTTCATCGCGAGGGACCGGGGTTGCGTCGCGAGGCGCTGGGGGAGGCGTGATACAGGACACGGCGTCGAGTTCGTCGTTGTGCGCGCTGCTGGCGGCGCGCGAGCGTGCCACGAACTACGCGTCGAACGAAAACGGATGCGACGGAAAACTCGTCGCCTACACGTCGTCGCAGGCTCATTCGTCAATCGAGAAAGCAGCCAAAATTGCCGGCCTGGGCCGCGCGAAAATGCGCTTGATCGAGGTGGACGCGAAATTCGCGATGCGGGCCGATGCTCTGGCGGCGCAGATCGAGCGCGACGTCAAAGCGGGTCTCGTTCCGTGCTTCGTCTGCGCTACAGTTGGCACCACATCCTCGAATGCCATCGACCCGGTGCGAGAGATCGCGAAAATCTGCCGCGAACGGAACATCTGGCTGCATGTCGACGCGGCGATGTCGGGCACGGCGGCCCTGATTCCCGAGTTTCGCTGGATTCACGACGGCGTCGAGTTGGCCGACAGCTATTGCTTCAACCCGCATAAATGGATGTTCACGAATTTCGACTGCGATTGCTTCTACGTGGCTGACCGCGCGGCGCTGATCAAGACGCTCAGCGTGCTGCCTGAGTATCTGCGCAACAAGGCCACTGAGTCAGGCGCGGTATTCGACTATCGCGACTGGCACATTCCGCTGGGCCGGCGCTTTCGCGCGCTGAAATTGTGGTTTGTGATTCGACATTACGGTGTGAACGGATTGCGCTACCACGTGAAGCGGCACATCGAACTGGCGCAGCGGTTCGCTTCGTGGGTGAAGGAAGACGCGAACTTCGAGCTTGCCGCGCCCGTGCCGCTGAATCTGGTTTGCTTTCGTCATCGCGGCGGCGACGCAGTGAATCAGGCGATCATGGACCGGCTCAACCAAAGTGGCGACCTTTACCTCACGCACACGCGACTGAATGACCGGCTCACCCTGCGGATGTCGATCGGGCAAACGCAGACCGAGCTGCGTCATGTGGAGCGCGCCTGGCAACGCATCAAGGAAGAATCCGCGGCTTCCACACCATCCATGGGTTCCGTCTAGCAGGCCGTCTAACATCAATCAGCTCAGATACTTAGCTCCGCAACTCTCGGTGCCGCTGCAAGAAGCAACTTCTGATTCCACCGCAGAGGCGCAGAGTCCCGCCCAACGAGACGGCGGGCAGGCCGCTGAGAAAACCAGGAAGAAGCCAGACTGGGTGTGTCTTTGCCCTTTGCGGAATCCTGCCAACATTTCGCGGCATGCCTCGTTATATGGGTGAAGGATATAAATGAAACATCGGAGAGTGTCATGGAGAGTCGCATGAAGAGGATGATTCGAATACTGTTTCTGACGATGCTCGTGTTGTTTGCGGCGCAGTTCGCGGGGGCGCGATCCGCCGCCAACCACTCAAAGAGCGATGGCCGCGAACTCGCCCAAGCAGCCGAGGCTCCTCAAAAGCCGCAGAGGCAAGCTGCGGCTGCGAAGCCTCAAGCTCAGGCGGCGCCAGGCGAAGACGCCAACGATGACCAGGGCCCGCCGGATCGGGATGTGCAAAGGCAACTGGATGATGTTCGCCGCCAGTTCGAGAACGAGGCGCTCAATCGCATGCGTTACGGCAGGACCGGCAACTTCGACCGTTTCATGGACGATTTCATTCCGTTCATGGTCTTTCTCGGCGTTACAGGCGCGCTGCTGTGGATTCTGCGGACAGTTCTCGACAATCGGCGCTGGTACAAGATGGTGAAAGTGCAGACCGAGACTCACGCAAAGTTGCTCGAGCGCTTCGGGTCGAGCCAGGAAATGCTCGCGTATATGGACTCGGAGGCCGGCAAGAAATTCCTGGAGTCGCCCATATTTGAGGGCCAGCGACAGCAAGTGTCGAAGCTTCCGTTCGGGCGCATTCTTTGGTCGGTTCAAATCGGCATCATCGCCGCATTCCTCGGCGGCGGAGTCCTGTTCCTGCGCGCCAGGGTTGCCTCCGACGCCGGCGCTGATATTGGTTTCACTGTGTTCGGCACTCTGCTTTTTACGCTGGGGATTGGCTTCCTCGTGTCGGGGGGAGTATCGTACATCCTGGCGAAGTACTTCGGACTGCTCGAGCGTCCGGAGGTGGCACTCACACGGTCTGGGCACAATGCGTGACGCCTGGGGCCTGGATTGCGCCGCAAGGAAGCTCGCGAAACAAAGGTCATGCTGAAAGAATTCACGCTATCGGAAGCACAGCACCTCGGACGCGCTGTCGGCGCGGTCGATGAGACCTTCCAAATGGATGAGCAGAGCTTCCGGACCTTCTACGACCGCACCGCGCGCCCGCTCTGGTCGTATCTATATCGCAGCTCGGGCAACGCGGCGCTCGCCGATGACTTGATGCAGGAGAGTTATTTCCGTTTGCTTCGGGTACGCTTTCCTGAAATGAATCAGGAGTACATGAAGAACTATTTGTTCCGCATCGGGACGAACCTGCTGCGCGATCACTGGCGACACAGCAAAGTTGAGCCAGCCGCGCTGGCAGCGCCGGAGGAGGTTGAGCAGCCACGAGCCGCAGCGGACGGGCACGGCGAGCAGACGTTTCAACTGCGGTCGGACGTTATGAACGTGATGAAGGGTTTGAAGCCGCGCGAAAGGGAATTGCTGTGGCTCGCGTACGTGGAGGGCTCCAGCCACAGGGAGATTGCCGAAACGATCGGACTCAAGGAGCAGAGTGTCCGGTCGCTATTATTTCGAGCGCGCAATAGTTTCGCGACTTTGATGCGGCGTCGCGGTCTGGGCGCAGGCCCGGCGTGAGAGTGAATTTATGAAACCGTTCGAGTGCGACAGGGAACCGCTGGTCATTGAGGCTGTCCGGTCCGGCTTGTGGGACACGGAATTGCGGGAGCACGCCACCCACTGCGACCCGTGTTCCGACGCCGCGCTCGCTGCGCGCGTCCTGAACGAGATGAGAGCCGTGGATCAGGCTGAAGCCCGGATTCCGGATGCTGGGCTGATGTGGTGGAAAGCGCAGCTAGTTGCGAAACGGACCGCCGCCGAACGCGCGACGCAGCCGATCAGCTTCGTCGAGCGATTTGCTTACGCTTGCGGCATCCTCTGTTTTATCGGCGTGTGCGTATGGCAATGGGCGGCGATTCGCGCGTGGTCCGCGCCGATCAAGTCCGCGTCCGGCAGCCTTCGTCCGCCTGCGTCCACCTGGCACTTGGACTTTCACAACGTCGCAAGTTTGATCGCAAGCTGGGCCGAGAAGGCCGGCTCACTTCAGGGATCCAGCTTGACGATGGTGCTCAGCGTCGGAGTCCTCTTGATCTTCGTTGCGTTCGCTGCTTACTTCGTGCGATCTGAAGAATAGCTAGAGCCTATCTCATAAATGCTCGGTTGGATCGAACAGCTTGGCTTCAGGGGCTAAAGCCCTTTCTTATTGCGGGCCTGACGGCGGGGCTGAAGCCCCGCCCTTCCGGGCACCATTTATGAGATAGCTTCCAGTCATTCGGGCTTCAAGGCAACCTCACAGGCGTCAGCGGGACTCTTATGCGGTAGAGTGACGTTCGCGGAGCGACCCATGGCCATGCGAAAGTTTCTGCTGCGATCACCTCACGCTTTCCTACTCCTTCTTGCGGCATCTTTGTGTTTGGCCCAAGAGCCGGGGCCGAGCCAAGCGGGCCAAAATCAGGCGGCCGAGGCAAAAGAACGACTTTGCGCGGTAGCCGGCATGGTGGTTCGTGCCGCTACGGGCGAGCCTCTCAAGAAAGCCCGCATCACCCTGGTGGGTCAGGCCGAGAAGCGTCCCCATGCACTCGTCGCAATCAGCGACGCAAGTGGCCATTTTTCGATTGAGAAGGTCCCGCCTGGTCGCTACAGCATGGACGTTGAGCGTGTGGGCTACGTCTCGCAGAGCTATGGGCAAGACAGGCCCGACAAGCCCGGCGCTACGCTCACGCTCGAGCCGGGCAAGAAGATGACGGAGCTGCTGTTCCGCTTGCAAAGCGCGGGCGTGATTGCCGGCCATGTGCACGACGAAGACGGCGAACCCGCACAGAATGCGAATGTGGAAGTGCTGCGCCGAACGCATTCGAGCGGCAAGATCGAAGTCGGGGCGGTCGGGAACGCCACGACAAACGATCTGGGCGAGTATCGTGTGTTTGATCTCGCCCCGGGCCGCTACTACGTCCGCGCGACGATGCAATCCGGCCTGTCATTGTTCTTTTCATCTTTTGGCGCAGAATCCGTTTCTAACAACTCGCCGCAGCAGACGGCAACGAGTTACGCCCCCACGTATTATCCGGGCACAACTGATCTGAACCGAGCGATAGCGCTCGAATTGAAGGCGGGCGAGGAAATTCCGGAGATTGACTTGTCTCTTTCTCTCAATCGGACCTATCGAGTTCACGGTCATGTTGCGCCCGCCGTTGCAGGCGAGTTTCTCAGCAACATCGGCGTGACCCTTCTTCCGCGAGACGAATTCACTCCCTGGGGCGGCGACTTCCGTCAGAGTGGTGCGGATCCGAAAACGGGCGAATTTGAGATCACCGGCGTTCCGCCAGGAAGCTACGCACTTGTAGCCTTTTGGCAAGACGAAGGTAAATCTCGGACGGCGTTTCAAGACATCGACGTTCAGGACGCCAACGTCGACGATGTCTCGATCATCTTCAGGCCCGGAATCGATATTCCTGGCCATGTTACTTTCGAAGGAAGAACTGAAGCCGACGGGCATTTGACTGTTGGACTCGTTGGACGCGATCGAATGTTTTTTGGAAGCCGGGAAGCGCCGGTGAAATCCGATGGTTCGTTTCTCTTGCCCGGTGTAGGCGATGGGGACTACTCGGTTCATGTTGGTTCGTCCTGCGCCACGTGCTACCTCAAGACCGCGGCAGCGGGCGGGGCCGACATCCTTGAACAAGGCCTGCGGATTTCTTCGGGTGCGGCTCCGCCGTCGCTCGAAATTGTTTACAGCAACAACACCGGAGCGGTGAACGGTGTTGTTACGAGGCAGGATGGGCTGCCAGCAGCTGGCGCGCTCGTGGTTCTCGTGCCGGATGCGACTTTCAGGAAGAATTCCGAGCGCTACCAGAAAGCGACAACCGACCAGTACGGCGCATTCACGATTCGCGGCGTGGCGCCCGGCAACTACTCGGCGTTCGCCTGGGAGAAGATCGAAGAAGGCGCGTACGAAGATCCCGAGTTCTTGAAGCCCGTCGAGAAAATGGGCGAATCAGTGGAAGTGGAAGAGAACGGAAAGAACACGATTCAGCTCAAACTGATTCCCGCCACATCCGACCAGTCGCAGAACTAGGCCCGCGACGGATTCCTACGATTTCAACTCGGTCGTACCTCGACGTGTGGCTAGGCGTACAATTCTTGCATCATGGCTTTCAAGTCTGGATTCGTGGCTATTGTGGGGCGGCCGAACGCGGGCAAGTCAACGCTGGTGAACACGATCGTCGGCCGCAAGGTTGCGATCGTTTCGCCGAAGCCGCAGACGACGCGCAACCGCATTCAGGGCATCGTGAATCGCGAGGACGCGCAAATCGTCCTGGTGGATACGCCCGGTATTCACAAGCCTTCGTCCGCGCTCAATCGCGTGATGATGGATGAGCTTCAGCATGCGCTGGAGGGTGTGGACGTACTCTCGCTGATCGTTGATGCGTCGGCCGAATTCGGCGGCGGCGACCGCTTTTCCCTGGAGTGGGTGAAGCGATTTCACGGCCCGGTGTTTCTGCTGTTGAACAAAGTGGATCGAGTGAAAAAGCCGGCGCTATTGCCGCTGATCGATCGCTACCGGCGCGAATTCGAGTTCGCGGAGATTTTCCCCATTTCGGCTCTGACGGGCGAAGGTTGTTTCGATCTCGTAAAGGCGTGGCTTGAACTCCTTCCGGAGGCGCCTCCGTACTTTCCAAAGGACCAGTTCACGGATCAGCCCGAGCGCTTTCTGGCCGCGGAAATCATTCGCGAAAAGGCCATTCTGGCCACGCGCGAAGAGGTGCCCCACGCGATCGCGGTGCTGATCGACAATTTCGACGAAACGGACAAGCTCATCCGCATCCGCGCCACGATTTACGTCGAGAAGGAAGGGCAGAAGGGAATCCTGGTGGGCAAGCAGGGAGCCACTATAAAGAACATCGGCACGCACGCGCGGAAGGAACTCGAAGATATTCTGGGCGTGAAAGTATTTCTGGAGACCGTTGTCCAGGTTCAGCCGCGCTGGCGCGAAAACCCATCCCTCGTCCGGCAATTCGATTGGCGCTACCAGCTCGAGAAGCTGAGCGAGCGGCAGGAAGCGGAGACGAGCGACCGCTAAGCATCGCGCTTGCCGCTACGCTTTCGAGGGCGCGATCCCCAGCGAGCGCATTTTTCGGTACAGGTGGCTGCGCTCCAGGCCGAGCGCGTGCGCGGCTTTCGTCATATTCCACCGATTTTCCTCGAGCTTGCGCAACACGAATTCCCGCTCGTAGGCCGACCTCGCTTCGTGCAGGCTCCCGTAGGGTTTCTGCGGGCTCTTCGAGGCGCCGCGAAAGATCTCGGGCGGCAGGTGATGCGGTTCGATGCGCGGCGACGGGCACATGATTACGAGCCGCTCGACCAAATTTTTCAGTTCGCGGACGTTTCCCGGCCACGGATAACCGAGCAGCACATCCATCGCGGCACTGCTGAATTCCTTCGGCTTTTTGCCATAGGCCTCGCAGAACTCGCCCAGAAAATGGGCCGCCAGGATCGGGATGTCTTCCGTGCGCTGGCGCAGCGCCGGAACGTAGAAAGGAATTACGTTCAGGCGATAAAAGAGATCCTCGCGGAACATGTTGCGTCCAATTTCTTCCTCGAGTTTTTTATTGGTCGCGGCGATTACGCGGACGTCGACGGTAACGGGCGTATTCGATCCGAGCGGCTCGACGCGCTGCTCTTCCAGAACGCGCAGCACTTTCGACTGCGTTTTCAGGCTCATGTCGCCGACTTCGTCGAGAAACAGAGTGCCTCCGTCGGCCTTCTGAAATTTACCCACCTTGTCTTCGCTCGCGCCGGTGAAGCTGCCTTTGCGGTGCCCGAACATCTCAGACTCGATCAGCTCCTCGGGGATCGCCGCGCAGTTCACTTCCACGAACTGCATGGTGCTCCGCGAACTGCTTCCGTGCAGCGCGCGCGCAACAAGTTCCTTGCCGGTGCCGCTCTCGCCGTAAATCAGGACGCGTCCGTTCGTTGGCGCGGTGAGCGCAATCTGCTGCCGCAGGGCCTTCATCGGAATGCTGGAGCCGAGGATTTGGTGACGTTCCTCGAGTTGCGCGCGCAGGCGCCGGTTTTCCACTTCCAAGCGCAAGTACTCCAGGGCGTTGCGAAGGACAAGAGTGACCTTCTCGATCGAAAGGGGCTTCTCGATGAAGTCGAAAGCTCCGAGCTTGGTGGCGCGCACGGCGGTTTCGATGTTTCCGTGTCCCGAGATCATGACGACCATCGGTGCATTGTCCTGCGATTGAATGCGCTCGAGGACTTCCAGCCCATCGAGCTTCGGCAGCCACACGTCCATCAAGACCAGGTCGAAGCGGCGCAACTCGATCAGGGTGAGACATTCCTCGCCCGACGCCGCCACCTGCGCGTCATAACCTTCGTCGCGCAACAGCGCGCCAAGGGACTCACGAATCCCGGTTTCGTCGTCGACGATCAGTATGGATGCTGGCATGTCTCTTGCGCATTCCTGGGAGTGCGTGGTTACGCCGCCGGAGTCCCTGCCTGTTGCGTTGCGGCCACTTCGACGGCCGGAAAACGAATCAGGAATTTCGAGCCCGTCGGCACATTGTCCTCGACGCGAATACTGCCGTTGTGTTCGGCGACGATCCGGCTGGCAATCGCAAGGCCAAGGCCGGTCCCGCGGTCCTTTGTCGAAAAATGCGGCAGAAACAGCCGCTCTTTATCGTGGGGCGAAATGCCGTGGCCGCTGTCGGAGATTTCGATGACGACGGCGTCATCGTCGCTTTCGGCGCGGGTGGCGATCGTCAATTGTCGAATCGCCGATCCCTCCATCGCCTCGGCAGCATTATCGATCAAATTCGCAACGACGCGGCGGAGCAGCTCCGGGTCGGCTTTGACGACGGGTAGAGAGGAAGCGAAATCCGTCCGCACGGAGATTCCTTCGAGCCGCCCCTTAAAAAGATCGAGCGCGCCCGAGACGATCGTATTCAAATCAGCAGCGGCCAAGCGTGCCGAAGGGAATCGCGCGAACTGCGAGAAGGCGTCGACGAGCGATTCGAGAGTCTGCACTTCCCGGCCTATCAGCGCGGCACATTCCGCAGCCAGCTTTTCGAACTCCGTTCGAGCGGCGCCGGGATTCGCCGCCGAAGCGCGGTCGAGATGCCGCAGCAGACGTTCGGCCGAAAGTTGAATCGGAGTGAGCGGATTCTTGATTTCGTGCGCGATTCGCTGGGCCACTTCCTGCCATGCGGCTGCCTTCTGCGCGCGCAACAAGTCGGTCAAATCATCGATCACGATGATGAAGCCGGGGTTCGAGCGTCGTGGCCCGAGCGAGGTAACCGTAACCGCGGCGCGAACCAGGCGGCCGCCGGCCGCGACTTCGATCTCGCGCGAAGCCGCGCCCATTCGTAAGGAGCGTCGCATCAGGTGCAGCACGGCTCGCGCTGCTTCGTCTCCGAGCAATTCAGAGAGCGTGTGAGCGCTTCGAGCGTGATCGCCCAGAATTGCCGCAAGGGCGGAATTCACTCGAGAAATGTTCCCGGAAGAATCCAGAGAAATGACGCCCGTGGGAATATTCTCGAGAATAGCTTCCATTAACTTACGCCGGCGCTCACGCTCTTCCACCGCCTGTTCCAGGCTTTGCGTGAACTCGTTGATTTGGCGGCGGCCTTCGCCAAGCTGCTCGGTCATCCGGTTGAACGAACGCACCAGGGTGCCGAGTTCGTCTTGAGCCTGAACGTCGATGCGGTGGTCGAAGTTTCCCAGCGAGATCTCGCGGGTGGCTTCGGCCAGCGCCTGAATCGGAACAGTGACCTGCTTCGAGAGAAACAATGCCACCCAAGTGGTCGCAAGGAGGAGGAACAGCGTAATCACCAGAAAAGCGAGCAAGATGTCTCGTCGATAAGCGCGCAGGTGCTGTTTCTGCTGGCCGTATGTTTCCATTTGCGCTTCGATTTGGCTGTAGTTATCCAGGTAATCGGCGGGCGCGAGTCTTCCCGCCAGGATGGACCGGCTGCCGCATGCGGCGCGACCAGCCAGATAGACGGCGTTGCGACCCGACCAAACTTCCGCTCCCGATGGCAGCGTGCGGACGAGCTTAGGTGCTTCCTGTACGCTTGAGGATGAGGCGTCCAACGAGGCCACTTCCTTGACCTCTTTGTTCGGCTCAATGAACCAAAGGGCGTCAGCGCCCGGAGCGGCCTCCTTCAAAGCATCATTCGCCTTGGCGTTTGGCCTCTGCATATAACTGCAGGCGGCCTCGGCCTCCTGCGATAGCCGGGCGTGGCCTCGACTCGACATTTCTTCCAGCAGCAGTTGACTGTGCTCGTTCGCGATCTCGAGCGGGCGCGGAAACCAAAGAGCCAGCGTGCGGTTCAGCAGAGCGTAGCTGCACATAAACATGAAGATTACGGGTAGCAGCGACACGCCCATCGCCCCAGCGACCATCTTTACCTTGAATCGGGAACCGAGTTGACCCCCGTGCCGCTCTGCCGATAGCCGGAGCAGGTATCGCATGAAGACCAGCGAAAGCACGATCAGAGCGCCGGCCAAAACCGTGGAAAGCGAGAAAAGGATTAGAAACGCGTTGTCCTGTTCAGGGTGCAGGGGAATCTTCAGAGAGCCAAGGGTGAACACGGCGGCGGCCAGCATCGCGACGATGACTCCGCCAACGGTCAGCCACAACTGCCGCTTCCACTGTGACTGCGGCTGCGCGCTCACCGGCCCTCCTCGAGGTATCGGCCGAGCGGGCATTCCTCGCACTTCGGCTGGTGCGGGCGGCACCACGTTTTGCCGACGTTCACGATCAGCGCGTGGAATTCATTGAAGACGGCGACATTGCCGGGAAAGCGGCGCTCGAAAATCCAGCGCACATCGTCGTATTTCGCTTTGTGATCGATCCAGCCGTGGCGTTCGAGGATCCGCTTCGTGTACGCGTCGACGACGAATACTTCGTGCTTCCCGGCGTAGAGGAGAATCGAATCCGCGGTCTCCGGCCCGATTCCGCAGATGCCGAGCAGCTTTTCGCGCAGCGTAATGGTGGGCGTCGCAAACATCTTTTTCAGCGAGCCCCCGTACTCGCTTTGCAAAAATGCGCAGAACGCCTTGAGCTTCCGAGCCTTCTGGCGGAAATAACCCGAAGGCCGAATGAGGCGCTCGAGCCGGCGAAGATTCATTCGGCGAATGGCTGAGGGAGAGAGCGACCGGGCGTCCCGCAAGTTTGAAATCGCGATTTCCACGTTCTTCCAGGCGGTGTTCTGCACCAGAAGGGCACCCACAATAATCTCGAAAGGAGAGTCACCGGGCCACCAATGCTGCGGCCCGAGAGTCGTGAAGAGCGAGTTATAGTATTCATCCAGCGGGGGTTGCGAGTCGCGAGCCCGGTTCCAGACAGCTTGGTCCAGAACGATAGGCAGGGCACCGACAAGAGTTTGCGGGAAATTCATCGAAGGGTCACGATAGCTGGGCCACTCGGGCAAGTCAAGTTAAGTGTGGCGTGTTCGCCACACTAGTGTGGCAATCATGAGTATCCCCGTCGACTGTCGGCCCCGGCTGTGCCAAGGAGGCGATCTCAACCACAGGTGTTTTCGAAGTCGCGCATAAAGGCGACCAAGGCTTCAACCGCTTCAATGGTCACGGCGTTGTAGAGCGAGACGCGCATTCCGCCCACTGATCGATGTCCAGCGATGCCGGCGATTCCGGCGGCGGCCGCCTCTGAGGCAAAGCGCTTCTCGACGGCCTCGTCGCCCTTGGCCACGCGGAAAACGACGTTCATTTTCGATCGGGAGGACTTTTCGACGGGGCACGAGTAGAAATCCGTCGCGTCGATTGCGTCGTACAGAAGCTTGGCCTTCGCGTCGTTTCGCTTCTCGATCGCTGCGACGCCGCCCTCCCGGTCGATCCAGTCAAGCACCAGCCCGCACACGTACACAGCAAACGTAGGCGGCGTGTGGAACAGCGACTTCTCTTTAATCTCGGAGCGGTATTGCAGGAGCGAAGGCAGGTTCCTGTCGGCACGCTCGGCCAAGTCGCGTCGCACGATGACGATCGTCACGCCCGCCGGGCCCAGATTCTTCTGCGCGCCCGCGAAGATCAACCCAAATCGGCGCACGTCGATCACGCGCGAGGCAATATCTGACGACATGTCCGCGGCGATCGGCGCATTGCCCGTTTCAGGAATCGAGTGCCACTGCGTGCCCTCAATCGTATTGTTGGTACACAGATAGACGTAAGACGATTCCGGCGAAAGTTTGATTTCGTCCGGGCGGGGAACGCGGGTGAATTTCTCGGCCTCTGTCGAAGCGGCCAACCGGTAGGGCGTGCCCTTCTTCAACTCGGCGATAGCTTTCGCGGTCCACATGCCCGTGTGCAGCACGTCGACGGGCTTCCCGGGCAGGCACAGATTCATCGGGACCATCGAGAATTGCAGGCTGCCTCCGCCTTGAAGAAAGAGCACGGCGTACTCATCCGGAATCGCCATCAGCCGCCGCAGGTCGCGCTCGGCCCGTTCGAGAATCTCTTCGAACTCGGGCGAACGGTGACTCATCTCCATCACGGACATGCCAGCCCCGCGGTAGTCGAGGAGCTCCTCTCGGACGCGATCCAGGACGGCAAGCGGCAGTCCGCCCGGTCCCGCATTGAAATTGAAGACGCGATGGGCTTGCTTCACAGACGCCGTTGGATTCACGCCGAGATTCCTCGCAAAGTAAGGTTTGTAGCTGCAGGCTGGAGTTTCCTTGGGCCGTGCAGCTTTTCAGATTAGCAGAACCCGGCTGCGCAGTGAATCGGCCTTTAGCGCGTAGCGCTGCGTAGTGCGTTCCGGCGCGGCTCCTTGACCTGTTCCCGCGCAACCATTAAACTGAATTAGTCGCAGCAAAAGTGGAGAGCGAACCGGAATGCTTCTGTCGCGGGATTACGTCGGCTACATGGCCAAGGAAATCGTCAAACGCCTTGCCGCCGCCAAGATGATCGAGACCAAGAGCGCGGAGAACCTGACCACCCAGGTTCGCCAGGTGATGGCCGAAGAAATCACGATCGAGGACCGGCTGAACGAGGAGGTTCGCGAAATCCTTGCCAAGTACTCCGACGAGATGAAACGGACGGGAGTTTCCTACCAGGAGATGTTCAAGAAGGTTAAGGGCCAGCTTGCGCGGGAAAGGAAGTTGATCCTCCGCTGATATGCGCTTGAGCCGCGAAAAAACGGTGCGACTCTCCCATCGAATCATCGATTTCCTGGTATCGAATCCGCAGGTGGATTTCGTGGAAGACCGCGACACCATTCGCCAGGAAATCGTCACCATCATCACGTCGCTTTTGAAGGTGGAAGAGCAGGTAGACACGGAAGTACGCGCGAAGATCGGCTCGCAGAAAAAAGAAATTCTGGAAGGCAGCGAGGAGTGGGACATCCTCTACCGCAAGTATTACTCCGAAGGATTGAAGCGTCTGGGCGTTTCCGAAGTTCACGCCCACCAATAATTTCCGCGGCCCGAGCCGAATCTACTCGGTAATAACTCTGTCAGCCCACTCGACCAGCGACACAAAGATCGTCGGATTGCCGAACTTCGCTCCCCATTGATCCAGGTCGGACTGGGCCACGCTCCGGGCCCGAGAGCAGGCGCCGCACGCATAAATCTGAACGTGACGGGCCACAACTTTTTCCATCGTTTCGCTTAACGGCGGCCACCCTACCGGTACGACTGCCGTAGCCACCGACTTCCTCATCAGCGACACCGCTTCGCCCAACAGGAAGATCTGGACGTCGTGTCCGGCCTCCGATAGCGCGAGACCATGAAGAAAAGGGAATGCCGCCTTTGTGGGATCGTCGGATCCCCAGGCGCTTTTCATCATGACCTTCAGGGTTTTGTGCGTGGTCTGGCCGGACGCGGATCCCGCCAGCAGCAATGGCAGGGCAGCCAGCTGCGAGAGAAAGCGTCGCCGCGCCATGATCTAGGGTTGTTGCGGTTGCGAATCGGGCCGCTTTTTCAGCGTGGGACGATCGCTGTCGGGATCGGTGCTCGTGTTGGTCGGATCGCTGGCCGTGTCGCCGCCCTTGTTCTGATCGGTGCGCTTGCGGAGCGTGGGCTTGTTCGGGTTCTTGTCCTTCAGCTTCTGGCCCGATTCGATCATCTGCAAACGAGCCTTCACGCTGTCGAATTCCGACGTTGAAACGATGTATTCGTCGCGCGCCGGGAGAATCGTGGCGATCTCCTTCTGAATCGACTCGACGCGGTCGGGGGTCGGCGGATGGTCGGAGAAAATTTTCGGAATCGTTCCCGGCTGTTTCTTCTCGATAGCTTCCACTTTTTCGAAGAAGCTCACGAACGCGTTGGGGTCATAGCCGGCCTTGTACATGTATTGCAAGCCGAGGAAATCGGCCTGGCGCTCTTCGTCGCGCGTGAACTTGAGGAACGTCAGCGGGATCATGAAATTCATGCCCTGATAGATGGCATAACCAGCCCACGTGTAGGGGATGAAAATCATCGCGGGGATCATCGCGAGCTGCGCGATCTCGCCTTTGGTGGCTTGCTTGGTGCCGTGGCGCGCGCAAACGTGCGCAATCTCATGCGCCATGACGCCCGCCAGCTCCGCCTCTTCGTCGGCGTGCAGGATCAGGCCGCTGTTCACGTAGAAGAAGCCGCCCGGCAGCGCGAAGGCGTTCACCACATCCGAATCAATCACTTTGATCGTGAAGGGCACGCGCGCGTCCGAATTGCGCACCAGGTTCTGGCCGACGCGATTCACGTATTCCACCACTACGGGATCGTCTATGAATTTTGCCGAGCGGTCCACCTGCTGCGCCAGTTGCTTGCCGAGCGCAATCTCGTGCTCGAGCGAATAGAAGTCGAGGCCCTTGCCGACGTCGCGATTGCCGATGGCGTTGACGTCATCCTTGCTGCCGGCCTTGACGTTGGGCGTGTCCTGCTGCGGGAGAGGTGGCTGCGCCGGGGCAGCCTGCGACCCGGGAGTCTGAGGCGCTGTGCTTTGCTGCTGTGTCCCCGTCGGCGCTGGATACTGAGCCGGGGTTTGAGTTTGCGGATTTGCCGGAGTCCCTGACTGTTGCGCCCCTTGCTGACCTTGCCCCAGAGCCAAGCCAGGCATGGTGAGAAGCGAGAAGACTACCAGCACCGCCAACCACTGCGTCGCGAACGGCGATTTCCTCATGAAGACCTCCCGAGGACCTTGCCGCAAGTATACACCCGCCACAAAGCCCCGTCTTGTTTTCTTGGATGACGTTGGTGCGAAAAGAGTTTTCCGCGGTTCGAGACGCGTGGCCCCTGCGACCCCCGACCCCGGGGAGGGGAGAAAGCGGGGCGAACCCATCTTCGCGCGAATATGGTGGCGCCGGAGCGCCTAGGGCCCTCGGCAAAATATAGGGTGAACGCTGTATTGCGCGCTCCTGGAGGTGGTGTCACCGTGTTTTTGGTGCCTGAATCATGATGATACCCAAGCGAATTCTGATCGCCGACGACAGCGATGCGGTTCGCCGGGCCCTTCATTCCTGCCTAAGGCGAGTCAAATTTGAGGTTTGCGGCGAAGCCGTCGATGGCGAAGAGGCCATCGAAAAAGCCCGGCAACTCAAGCCCGATTTGGTCCTTCTGGATGTGGCGATGCCCCGGACGAACGGCATCGTTGCCGCCTCGGTCCTGAAACACATGATGCCGAACGTGCGGATAGTCCTGTTCACTCTGTACAGCGAAGCGATCGCGAAAACATTCTCTCGCCAGGAGTATGCTTTCGATGCGGTGGTGGCGAAAGCGGACGGCATGGCCCGCTTGACGGAGTGTGTGCAAGACTTGCTGTACACGTAAGTCCGCCCTCACCCCTAACTCCTCTTAAGTCATTCCGTTTTTTGCTCCCCCTCTGTTTCCACTGGAGCGATGAAGCAGTAACCGACGCGCGGGATGGTCTCGATGTATCTGGGGGTTTGCCCCGAGTCGCCCAGCGCCGTGCGGACCTTCTTCATCGCGCTGTTCAGGTTGTGCTCAAAATCTACGAATGTGCCTGGGGCCCAAAGCCTCTGCCGGATTTCCTCTCGAGTGACAATTTCTCCGGGCTTGTCGAGCAGCATCGACAAGATGTGAAAAAGCTGGGGCGGCAGGTGTATGAGGACACCATCCTTCCGCAATTCGCGCGCGGCAGGATTCACCTGGAAGGCGCCGAAACGGAGGGCGCGATCCTGCCGCGGTTCTTTCTCTTCCCGCACTGTTCCATGTTTCATGAGGGGGACCACTCGCTCGAACTACTCACTCGCCGTTCCGTCCGACCAATTGTGTACTGGAATCATGAACTCGGTTATTGGCTCCGGGGCGCCCTGAAATTGTGGATTCAACATCACCGGGGAGCCAGGCAGATCCGCGCCCCAAACCTTGGGATCTGCCAGGGGGATGTAAAACATCAAATGGGGAAGCCAATGCCCGACGGAGTCGTTTAGATATCCCTGCTTCGACATCATGTAGCACATTGCGCCGGGTTCTAAGGCCGGCAGTTCTTTCGCGTCGAACGCCTTGATGCCCTCGATAATCTGAGCTTTCGACAGTCCAGCCAACACTAACTCCGTCCTTTTGAAAGTGAGTGGCAGGATCGAGCGGACCGCCGGCGGATTGAAACAGATCGGACCTCGCATCTTGGGATTCCAGAACCCCGGAAAGTCAAACGGAGACATCCATGCTCGCTCTACGACGCACACAAAACCGTTCTTGCCTTTGATCGCCGTTTCGTAGCCATGTCGTCCGAGGACCAAGACTTCGGCGTCGCCTGATATTGCTGTCGGGGCCGCGCTGCGTGCCATTGCGATCTCTTCATTTCGATCCGCCATTAGGTACTGATCGACTGGGGCCATTTGGGGATACGATCCCGTGAGGTCTTGTGCGTGCGCCAGCCGCGAAGTACTCAACAGAGCAGCCGCAAGCGATGCTCCCAATAGAATCGCCTTCATCATCTTTCCCTTAATCGTCATAATCAGTCTCCCTCTTGCTGTTCCTTACCGTCTCGTCGCGGTCCCCGCGATTTGTGCGGGGTGCGCGTTTTCTGCGTCCCGGGCGATTCCGCGGGAAGGGAACTGCTTTTCGCTTTTGGATGCCACTCTACCTACCGACTGGTCGGTATATACAAAGCCGACAAAAAAACCAACTTACCTCAGCTCGGCCGCACTCTTCTGATTCGGCTCTGCGGCGCGCGCAATGATTCCAGGTAGCTGATCATCGCTTTTTCGCCGGCCTGCAGACGCGCGACGTCCTGGAAGCTCTTTGCCAGAGAGATATAGCCTTCGTACGTTGCCAGCAGAAACGCAGCCGCTTCGCCGGGGTCTACGTCGCTGCGGACCATCTTGCGTTGCCTTCCGTTCCGTAATGCAGTGGCGATTGCGCTCTGCCAATCCCCAAAGATCGTTGCTGTCCGCGTTCGGAAACCCTCGTCGAGGCCAGACATCTCCTGAGCCAGGTTGTTCAAGGGGCAGCCACAGCGAAGGTCCGCGGGTCTCAACGAGGTGGACTGAATAATGCCGATCAGCGCATCGATGGGATTCTTTGCGTTTTTCAACGGCCACAACCACTTTTCGCGGGTCATACTTGCGATGATTTCGTCCACCACGGCGTACCCCAGAGCTTCCTTGCTGGCGAAGTGGTGATACATCGCCCCCTTGGTTACGCCCGCCGCGGTCAGAATCGTCTCCAAGTCCGTGCCTCGGAAACCCGACTTGTGAATCTCCTGGAAGGCAGCCTGCAACAAGCGCTCCCTCGTCCGCTGTGGATTGCGCCGCGTGGCGACGCCCGCTCTCCGATTCATTGGATCCTTCAACAGACCGACCAGTATGTACCTCAGAATCAGCAAGTCAAGAGGAATGCTGGGCGCAACACCCGCTTTTCCTGGGATCGCCAATCTCCTGATCGGCGTTTTGCGCTTGCCGTGGACCGCCTTCAGTAGCGCCGGCCGCCTGCCCGCCATCCTGTTGGGCGGGTCTCGCCGGCGTTTTTCCCGTTCCTGTCAGCCCCGAGAATTCACCGCCGCAAAATCAGATCGGCTTCAGCCCCTAAGAGTTTGCCTTCTCTGAAACTTCCACTCTCAAATTTGAAATCTCGCCCCCTTGTCCTGAGCGCAGTCGAAGGGTCACCCCACGCCCCTCGTCCCTTATTCCCCCGCCACTTCCACAACGTCCGCCACAACGCCACAAGCTGCTGCATCATTCTCGGCGTCGGCACGCCGCTGTTAGGCTGGAACTCCCTCCACGATCGAATCGGCAGCGGTGGTCGGGATGATTCGACTCAACTGCCAGCCGGCCGCCGCCAACAAGTTACGAAATTGTTTTTCGGTGCGCTCGCATCCACCGGGGAAAATAAGCATTTGCAGATCGAGGAACTTGCCCGGGGCGAAGTCGTTGCCTGGCTGAATTACGTTGTCAACCACCAGGAGTCTGCCGCCCGAATCCACACCTTTTCGGCAGGCTTTGAGTATCTTAAGGCAGAGATCGTCCGGCCAGTCGTGAATGATGTGTTTCATGATGTAGGCGTCAGCACCCGCTGGAACGGAAGAAAACATATCGCCGGCCACGAGGGTACAGCGTGCGATCACAGGCTTGAGCGGTCCGTTTGCGGCTCCCTCAAGCACGTGCGGCACCTCGTAGAGCGTGCCTCTCAAGTGCGGATTCTTCGTCAGGATGGTTGCCAACAGAAGTCCGTGGCCGCCGCCTACGTCCACGATGGAACGAATACCATCAAAATTGTAGGCCTCGGCCACGGCCGGGCTGTCGATCATAGATAGTTGGGTCATTGAGTCATTGAAAATCTGCGCTTCCACTGAATTCTGCTTTAGAAAATCGAAGATGTGTACCCCGTAAATCTGTTCGAGCGCTTGCTTGCCGGTTCGGACGCAATATTCCAGGTGTGACCACCCGCGCCCGTGCCACTCTCTACCTCCCATGATCGCAAGCGCGCGCAGGCTGGGAGTCGTATCGGCGCGCAGAACGCTCGACATCGGCGTTTGCGAGAACTTTCCGTCTGGTCCCTCCGATAGCACTCCAACGCTCGCGGTGGCGCGCATGAGACGGTACAGCGCTTGGGGGTCAGTTGCGATCTGAGTTGCCAGCTCGTCAGCCGATTTAGGTGCAGATTCGATGAGGTCCGGGATTCCGAGTTGGGCGAGGCAGGAGATGGCGCCAGCGACGTAAGCGCCATTCAACAGTTGGAGCATGCCGACATGTGCAGGGGCAGATTGGCGCTCTTCGATCATTCGTCGTCCACCTGGATTTTGATTTTGGGCTACTGGGCGCGGAGTATACCCCGAACGTGCATCTTCTTGACTTCTATATCTAAATCGATCTCGAGTGGTTTTCTTGACTTACCTCTCGACTGTGGACCCAGTTCTAATCTACGGTAGGGCAGGGGAGGCATTTTGACGCGGCGAAAGCAGGGCGAACACGGCGAGCGTTAATGCGACAGGAGAGGATTCGCCCGCCTGAAGGCGGCCGCTACAAAATCCTACAAAATCCCAAGGAAACAGCGCGACCCTTACACTTACGGTTGCAAAACCCAGTCCGCAGTTGTTTCTTCAAACTGAAAGCCGTAGCGCTGCCACGGAGCGCCGGGCGCTTCGCGGCGCACTACTTTCGCGGTCCCTGCGTAGTAGTCCTTGCCGCCTGTGGTGAGAAACACCTTCACGCGCGCGTCCTTGACGAGCGACGCAGTGCAGCCGCCGAGAAATCCGCCAACGCTCACGTTTTCCGTGAACGTGGACTGCTCGAACGCCTTGCCGTCCGCATCGCTACCCTGGAGCTTCAGCACCACGCGCATTTTCACTCGCACGTGCGCGCGCCGGTCGACTTTCTTATCCTGGAGCTCGGTGGCGAGCCTCTCGCGAAGGCGCGCAAAATCGACAGGCTTCTCGAAGAAGTCGGTGGCGCCAAGCGCCCGGCAATGCTCCTTGTATTTCGCAGCGGACTCACCCGTGACCATGAATATGGGGATGCGGGAGGTATAACTCAGCGAGTGAATATTCTGGCAGAGCTCGAATCCCGAAAACTTCGGCATCATCAGGTCGAGCATGATAGCCGCCGGCTTATGCTCAAGGGCGAGGCCGAGCGCTTGCTCAGGATCGCCGGTGTCGACGACGTCGTAGAGGTCGCTCAGGCGCGCCTTCAGGAGCCCGCGCATGGAGTTGTCGTCGTCGACGATCAGAACTTTCGGCTTGCTGCCATTCGAAGTCATTTTTTCCCCCAAGTTAGCGAGAGCCTGGAATGCGAGCGTGCTTAGCGTCAGCCCGCTGTTTCCGTAACTTCCGGGACGCCGGCCCGGAGCGCCTCGCGAACTTTCTGCGCGAGACCGTCTCTGGTGAACGGCTTCTGGATAAAAAACGTCCCTGCATCGAAACTTCCCGATTCGCCGACGGCTTGGCCCGTGTACCCGGACATGAAAAGCACTTTTGTGTGCGGACGCAATTTTGCGAACTCTTTTGCGAGCGCGCGCCCACCGAGGCCGGGCATGACGACATCGGTGAGCAGCAAGTGAATTTCTCGCTGGGTTTGGCGCGCCACTTCAAGAGCGTGCGCCCCGTTCTCCGCTTCCAAAATGGTATATCCCAGAAGTCTCAGCAGATTGCGCGTGAGGAGACGCAGCGAAGCGTCGTCTTCGACGAGAAGGATTGTTTCCGTGGCCGCCCGAGATGCGGGCTCCCCCGAAGCGGGAGCACTCGCGGCCACCGGCGCATCGACACGCGGCAGATAAATCCAGAAGGTGGTGCCGACGCCGACCTCACTCGAAACGTCGATATAGCCGCCCGTCTGTTTGACGACGCCGTAGACCGTCGAGAGCCCCAGCCCCGTGCCCTTGCCCTTCTCCTTTGTCGTGAAGAAGGGCTCAAACATACGCGCCTGTGTCGCAGCGTCCATACCGGTTCCGGTATCGGCGACTTTAAGCAGAACATAGTTGCCAGTCTGGACCGGATAGGGATACTTGCGGACGAACGCGTCGTCCATATAGAAGTTAGAAGTCTCGATGAGCAACCTGCCACCCTCCGGCATGGCGTCGCGGGCGTTGACGGTGAGGTTCAACAGCACTTGCTCGAGTTGGCCGCGATCGGCTTTCACTGTGCCCAGGTTCGGATCCAAGTTCGTGCTCAGCTGAATGTCTTCGCCAATCAGCCGGCGGAACATTTTTCCGAGGTCGCCGACGATCGCATTGAGATCGAGAGCCTGGAGTTCCAGAACCTGCTGCCGGCTGAAAGCCAGCAACTGCCGTGTGAGCGAGGCCGCGGAGTTTCCTGCTTTCAGGATTTCGGCGACGCTGGTCTGAAAAAGCTCAGGCTGGTCTTTGCCGTCCTGAAGGATTTCGGCGTAACCAATGATGACGCCGAGCAAATTGTTAAAGTCGTGAGCGACCCCGCCGGAGAGCCTGCCGATCGCTTCCATTTTTTGCGCCTGGCGGAACTGCTCGGCCAAGTGCCGGTGCTCAGTCACGTCACGGTTCACGACGATCAGCTTGCCGCCTTTGCCGTCGCGGTTTTGAACGGCGCTTGCCGTGGACTCAAACAGCCGCCACGTGCCGTCCTTATGGCGCATGCGATACTCGATTCGTTTGCCCACGCCGGTGCGCCAGGTCTCTTCCGCGGCTTCTTTGACCTTTTGCTGGTCGTCGGGATGGACCTGTTCCAACGAAGAAGTACTTTGGAGGTCGTCAGGGGCGTAGCCGAGGATCTTCTGGTAGGAAGGGCTGTTGTAGATGCGCTGGCCATCGGAGCCGACGACGGCGATCATGTCGACGGCACTCTCGGTGATGAGGCGAAACATCTCTTCGCGTTCCATCATCTTGCGCCGTATCTGATGGATTTGAAGCTGCTGATAAATCGTGAAGATATCGAACAACGATACGACTCCTGCAAGGCCTCGGACGGCGATAAGCATGGGGACAGCGTCGAAGACCTGTTCACCGTGGTGCAAAATCGGGAAAACGAAAGATACGATGGCGAGCGTGAGCAACACGGTAACAAGGACGGCGGAAGACCACAGCCACCACTCACGGCGTTCGATTTTCCGGATGCCAGATAATGCGGGGATTGGCTGACGATCGTTCAGGAGTTCGCGTTCCAATACGTGCATAGCCGCCCCTCCCAAGATTCGAGCCTGCACCGGTGGCCGACTCAGAAGCGCGAGTAACCGTTGAGCGTCGGCCGCGCTGCGTGTGAATGATTCCTGGTGGCCGATGCCAGGGGCTTCTACGCCTGTTGTCGATGATATGGCAGGAAACCTGAAGACCCATAGTACGAATCCCTTAAATCGGTTACCAGTTCGACACGAAACCAGCAAAGACTTATTTCGTCACAATATTAGCTGTTTCTAATAAAGCGTGACGAGAGCTACAAAGTCGCGTTTTGAAGCTTCACGTCCACATAACTTTGATCCGGGGCGTTGATTCGAAGGCCGGATTTTGAGAGTTTGAGAATTTCAAGGTGGGCAAAATGCGGCGGTGAGGGGGTGTCTTGCCTACGGCGCCTGGGGCACCCCCGCATTTGAGATCGGGGATGCGGAGTTTTAGTCGACGCGCCAGGGGGAGCGCTCGGGCCAATGACGCAAGGCTTCCGTTGCCCAAGTGTTGGACTTGTCCGTGTGGCACGACGTGCATGGGTTGGGAATCTTGTATCGCTCAGTCATATCCGGCGTGATGAACCTAAAGGTGTGGGCGTGGACCTTCACGTCGGCGATTGTCGTCTCAATCCTGGGCATATGGCAAGCGACGCACTGGCTTCCCGGACTGCCGCCTTTGTGGTGGGTGTGCTCTTGGAGAGTAGCGGTGCGAGGCCCATTCGGCGACAGGGGGCCGTGGCAGTCCAAGCAAAGTTTGTCGGCCGGCTTTCTGAGTTGCGCGGGGTTATCCGTGCCGTGGGCATCGTGGCAGGTGAAGCATGTGATGCCGCGGCGATACATCAGACTCTGCACGAAGTCGTTACCCTGCATGCGATTCTTGCGAGCGGTGCCATCAGGAAAATGGGTGAAGGTCGTCTCGCCCAGCGTGTGATCTTCGAGCTTCCAGAAATCCTGAAGGTTAAGCCCCACTCGATAGCCGACCGGCCAATCGTAATACTTGCCCTCGATCGGGCTGGTCAGCGGACGGCCTTGCGAGTGGCACTGAATGCACGAGTCAGTGGCAGCGACGTAATTCATGCGGGCCGGATTCAGAATGTTGCTGCGAGAGGGGTGGTCGACGTGTTCGCTGCCCGGACCATGGCACCGCTCGCAGCCGACGTTCCACTCAGCAACCTGCTTGGTGTGGATATCGTAGCCGACGGAATGGCAGCCGTCACACGTAGGGCCAGTCGGGCGCTGCATGTTGTCGGGGGGATAGAACGGTACCCACCAATCGGTTCCTTTTGCGACAAAATACGGGCGCCACATGTGATGAGTGATATCCCACTGCGCAGGCTCGGGGAAGTAGTCGTCGCCGACCTTTGTGAAATAGCGCTGTTTCCACACGCTCCCGTAGACAAAGGCGACTTGGTCTTTCGTAAACTTGGCGAACGGGTTGGTGGAGAGATCAGGGATGATGGCGTCTGGATGCTGCCGGGGATCCCGGACGACGTTGGCCATCGGCGTCTTCTGCCAGTGCGCATAGATTTGGGCATGGCATTTCGCGCAGGCCGGGGAGCCTGTATAGTGCGCCGAGTTCGCGGTTTCGCTCTGCTGCGCTTTTTCGACAGTTGTCAACGGACGCAGGTCGCGGATGAAGAGAACGAGTTTCCAACTGTCATCGTCAAGCTGCTGGTGCGGATTTCCCCATGCGGGCATCCCTGTGAGCTGAACTCCGTTTTCGATAATGTAGTGAATTTCGCCGTCCGTGAGATTCTGCGTTTGAGGCAACCGCAGGTCAGGAACCCTCGGATAGAGGTTGCGGCCCATTTGCGTCTGACCGCTGGCGTCATCGCCGTGACAGATGGCACAACGGGCCGTGAAGTGTTCGCGGCCCTCTTCCAATATCTCTGGGGAAGCGGTCCAGGGATTGGTTTCGTTCCGATTTCGACGCGGGATCGCCAGATTTCGCGCCGTTCGACCGAGAACTGTCTCGAACCGGGAAGGCTCGGCGATGGCGCGGAAACCTCGCCGAACCAACACGGCAACGCAGATCAACCCAATAAACACCGTTAGGAGAATTGCCGCGAGAAATATCTTCCAGGCTTTCAACGTCCCTCACTTTCCGGAAGGTGTCGGCGAATTCCTTAGGGATGGACCACCGCTTCATAGACGACAATTCGCGCCACGGGTTTGCCGTTCTCTTCCTGTTCGGGCGCGTACACACGATGAGTCTCGGGATCCACTGCCAGGCTATGGACTGCGTGTTGTACTTTGAAATCCTCGAGCTTCCGATAGTGATTCGGATCGTCCTGATGAAAAACGGAAATGGCTCCGCTGTAACAGGCGACATAGATGCGGTCCAGACCCGGATCGAACTTGATGACATCCGGGCCATCAGCCATGGGCGAAAAAGCGATAGGTTCGTGTTTATCGAGATCGAAGACGGTCATTAGATCGTTTCCCTCACAGGAAAGAAATGCGCGGTGATGCTCGGGATCGAGCGTCATCCCGTGGTTTCCCTCGCAGCGTCCCACCGGATACCGGCCGATGACAGCGTCCGTTGCGGGATCGATGACCGCAAGAATGTTCTGATCTTGAAGGTTGACGTAAACCTTGCGCGCAACCGGATCGTATTGGGGCATACCAGTCTCGCTGTCGAAATGGAGAGTCTTAATGATCTCGTCCCTGGTGACGTCAACAATGGCTTCGGCCTTGCCGCGTTCGTCGGAGACGTAGAGTTTGTGAAACGGCGCCGCGTAGGCGCTGCCATCAGGCTTGCGTTCTGTTGGCAGTTTCTTAATCACCGCCATCTGGCGCAAGTCTACAACGCCGATGGTGTTGTCACCCGCATTCGACGTGTAGAACTTCTTTAGCTCAGGGACGTATTCCACGCCCTCGGCACCGGGCGTATCCTTCACAGTCGCCACGACCTTATTTGTGCGGAGGTCAATGACGTAGGTCTGTCCCGCCGCGAGATGCGCCGAAAGCAGGTAGTGGTCGTCGGGGTCAATTGTCAGATAGTCGAAGCGTTTGCCTGGCGGACCCGGAACGTCGAACTCAGCTATCTTACGCAATGTTGCGTGGTCCGTTTGGGAACCGATTCTCGGCATGGCGGCGAGACTCAACAGCGTCAGAGCGAATGCCAGACTCCTTCGCATCATCATTCTCCTTTGCAAGCCTTCCTCCCACAACCGATCGATGGCGTGCCAACAACACGAGAGTGTTTGAAGAATAGCGGGAACAGTTGCGAGCATAACGTTGAACAGCGAGTGCTAAATGGTTTCGAGTTCTCCTTGTATCGTCGGCCGTCCTGCTTTTTGTTGGGATCGATTGGCACCTCAGTCTTCGAGGGTGGGAAGGGTTTTGAGGACGTCGGTGGCGCGGGGGCGATTGGCGACGGGGTCGTCTTTGCGGATTTTGCCGTCGCGGAAGACGAGGACGCGTTTTGCGAACTGTGCGATGTCGTGTTCGTGGGTGACGAGGACGATGGTCAATCCGCGGTCATTCAGGTTCTGCAGGATTTCCATGATCTCGACGGAGGTGTGGGTGTCGAGATTGCCGGTGGGCTCGTCGGCGAGCAGGATCGAGGGATGGTTGACGAGAGCGCGCGCGATGGCGACGCGCTGTTGCTGTCCGCCCGACATTTGCGACGGGAAATGTTCGGCGCGGTCGGCCAGGCCGACCATGGCGAGCGCTTCGGAGGCGCGCTTTTCGCGTTCCGCCTTGTCGATCTTGGTGTACAGGGTGGGCAATTCGGTGTTCTCGAGAGCGGTCGTGCGTGCCAGCAGGTTGAAGCCCTGGAAGACGAAGCCGATTTTCTGGTTGCGAATCAGCGCGAGCGCTTTTTTATCGTGCTTCGCGACGTCGATGCCTTCGAGGAGATACGTTCCGGCGCTTGGGCGGTCCAGGCAGCCGAGCATGTTCATGAAGGTGGATTTGCCGCTGCCGCTCGCGCCCATGATGGCGACGAATTCGCCGCGGTGGATTTCGACGCTTACGCCGCGCAGCGCGTGGACGCGGGTTTCGCCGAGGTCGTAGTATTTGTGAACGTCTTCGACGCGAATGACGACGCCTGCGGCGGAGGATGCCTGGCGGGCTTCGAGTTGGTTGAGTGCGGACATGGGCCTTTTGAAACGTTAGCGGCGGATTGGGGCCGGAGCGTTTGGCGTTATGGACCGGATGATGACTTCGTCTCCTTCCTTGAGTTGGCCCTTCAGCACGGCCGCAATTTCCGTGAAGGCGTGGTCGGTGATGCCGAGAGAGACTTTGACAGGCTCCATCGAGTTGTCGGGATGGAGCTTCCAAACGACGGCGCTATCTTTTTTGGGCGCGCGAGGGGAACCTTGCGCGGACGATTCGGATTGCGCTCCGCTGGCAGGAGGATCGCCGGCAATAACCTGGCTTTGCTGAGCCGCGTCGATTCCATACTGCTGATAGATCGCGAGGATCTCCTCGGTGGTCATAGGCGGCTTGTAACGGAGCGCGGTGTTCGGAAGCTTCAATACGCTCTGCACGGTGGCGACCGGGATGGTGACGTATGCCGTCATTCCGGGGAAAAGCTTCAGCTCGGGATTCGCGAACTCGATGATGGTGTCGTAGGTGACCACGCTTTGCACCGTGGTTGCGTTCATGCGGACCTGGCTGACGACGCCGTGGAAAGTGTCCTTGGGAAAGGCGTCGACTTTGAAGGTTACCGGCTTTCCGATTTTGATGTTGCCGACGTCGGATTCGTCGGTCTTGGCGTACACCCACATTTTGCTGAGGTCCTGCGCGATCGTGAAGATGGTGGGGGCCTGGAGAGATGCCGCGACGGTTTGGCCGACGTCGACGTTTCGCGCGACGACGGTGCCGTCGATGGGGGAGCGAATCACGGTGTAGTTGAGGTTGGTTTGCGCCACGGTGACGGCCGCGTCTTTCTGGCTCACTTGCGCTTCGGCCTGCGTCACGTTCGCGACCGCGCCGGAGACGGTGGCGTTGGCCGCGTCGTAGGTGGCTTTGGCCAGGTCCAACTGCTGCTGGCTGATGATGCTTTCTTTCGTGAGGCGGACGGCGCGGTCGTAGTCGGCCTTGCCTTGAACCAGGGTTGCTTGAGCTTTTTCTACGTTGGCTTTTGCGGCGACGAGGTTGGCCTTCGCGTTTTCGAGATCGGCGGTGGCTTGCAGGAGAGCGCCTTGAAACAAGGCGGGATCGATGAGCGCTATGATCTCGCCTTTGTGCACGCGCGAATTGAAGTCCACGTTGAGCTTCGCGATCGTACCGGAGACCTGAGAGCCGACTTGGACGGTGATGACGGCGTTGATTGTGCCAGTGGCTTCGACGACGTCGTCGATGTCGCCTCGTTCAATTTTGGCCGTGAAGTTCTCGACGGGGGCTTTGCGGTTGAGGGCGAAACCGATCAATGCGCCAGCCGCGACGACGAGAACTGCGAGGATGAGCCACTTGGGCTTTGGTTTCATGTGTTCCCTAGGAGATTGCGTTCAGGGGTTGAAACCCCGCCCTTCCACTTCATTCGTAACGCAGGGCTTCGATTGGATCAAGCAGCGATGCTTTGCGCGCCGGGTAATATCCGAAAAAAACGCCGACGGCGATCGAAAACACGGCTGCGACCACCACGGATTCAAGGGACATCTGCATCGGCCAGTGCAACGTTTGCCCCACCAAGTAGGATCCGAAAACGCCGAACAGGACGCCCATAGCTCCTCCGACGAGGCTGAGCATGATCGATTCGCCGAGAAACTGAAGCTGGATGGCTTCCTCGGTGGCGCCGACGGCCACCCGAACGCCGATCTCGCGGGTGCGCTCGGTGACGGAGACGAGCATGACGTTCATGATTCCGATTCCGCCTACGATCAGGGAGACGGACGCGATGGCGATCAGGAGAATCGTGAGAGTTTTGCTGGCGTCGAGTTGCGCCTGGATGATGTCCTCGGGATTGCGGATGTTGAAGTCGTCGTCCTCTTCGGGACGAAGGTGATGGCGGTCGCGGAGCACGGCAGTGGCTTCCTGCCCGGCCATTTTCACGGCGTCCTGCGATATCGCCGAGCAGAGGATGTCGTCGAGCCAGTCAATTCCCTTGAGCTTCTTTTGGGCTGTAGTGTACGGGATGATGATCGTGTCGTCCTGATCCTGACCGGAAAGCGACAGACCTTTCGGCAAGAGCGTAGCGACAACCTTGCAGGGAAGGTTGTTGACGCGGATCACTTTGCCGACGGGATCCTCGACGCCGAAGAGCTGGTCGCGGACGGTGCGGCCAAGCGCGCAAACGCCTGCCGCTCGGTCCACGTCGTCCTGCGAGAATATAGCGCCTTGATCGACGTACCAGCGCTTGATCTCGAAGTATTCCGGGGAAACGCCGCGGTAGGAGGTGTGCCAATTCTGGTTGCCGTAGATTACCTGGACGGGATCATCGACGTTGGGCGAAACGCTCTTGATGAGTGAAACCTGATTCTTGATGGCGACAGCATCCGCCATGGTTAGCGTTATCGTGTCGTGCGTTCCGGTGCGGACACCATTGACGGCGCGGCCGCCGGCTTCGATCCAGACGAAGTTGTCGCCGAGATTGTTGAGCTGCTGCTCGACGCGGGCTTGTCCGGCCTTGCCGATGGCGACGACGCAGATCACCGCGGCGATGCCGATGGTGATGCCGAGGACGGTGAGGACGCTTCGCATCTTGTTGCGGAGCAAGGCAACAATGGCGGAGCGAAACAGGGCCGAGTAGTTCACGCCTTCTCCTGACGGGCGGCGGACGGCACAGGGCGGTCCGTCGAATCCGTTACGCGTTGTAAAGGCATCTCAGACTTGCCCTTGTTTACCATCGAAGCGAGGACGGAGTCTATCGCGGCAACCTGAAAGGCTCCTGAAAAGCAGGAAGCGGCGAACCGCAAGACGTGGACGCTGAAGGACAACCAGCGGTGCCCCATACGGCGCTTCGGACGATAAAGGCTCGTCCGTTAAACGGCTGGGGGATGCGCGAGCCGCGTCCTGCGGAGGGAGATGAAAAGCAAACCGGCGAGGAGCAAAACCCAGGTGGAGGGCTCGGGAGTGATGACCGGGGCTGTGCCGGTGAGCGTAATGTCGAAATTTATCAAGTCAAAGTCGGGACCCGTGAACACGTTGTTATCCCAGCCGGTGATAGGACTGCCGCCACCGAGGGTGAGATCAGGACCGGTTACGTCGGTGGAAAGAATCTCTGAGAAAATGTTGCCACCGCTGCTTTGGGGATCATTCGCCGAGCGCGTAACCGCCAAGTAGTAGTCGCCGTCGGTGATGGGACCAACGCCGGCCGGTCGCGAGGACACGCATGGATTGCCAGAGTCTGCCGAAGGCAGGCACGACAGAGTGTTGCTGAAGCTGATGTCATCGTTTCCGTAGACTCCGAGACCGGTGGAATCGAAGAGGAAGAGTTCGGTGTCGGGAACACCAAAAGCGACCGGGTTTGTGATCGCGGAAAAATCTGCAGCGTTCGTGATGTCGATCTTGAACATGTCGACACCGAGTGGGAAGTCGACAGTGCCGAGAATTTCCGAGAGATTGACGACGCTAGTGAGATCCTCGGCGCTGCCCGGCAAAGGGCCTGCGCCAGAAGCTACGATGGTGGTGGCATGGGCGGGCGCAGCGCAGATCAAGACGAACAAAACAAGAGCCGACAGAAACAGTTTTCGCGACATGGAAATGGCCTCCAAAAGTTGCGACATTCTAGACCGAGCACGCAGTGGCTCACAAGATTTTTCTGAATATATTCTTGACTTCCATCTCACTGTGAGATAAGGGACAAGCCACCTCGGAGGTGAACCTTTGAAGCGAATCCTGTGTGCCATTTTTTGTCTGCTGACGCTTGTCCAAATCACGAATGCGCAAAACAAATCGCACGTGGGGACACCGGTGAACTTGGGTTCGAGCGTGTACACAGGAACGATTTCGAAGGTGGCGAGACCAGGAACACCCGGCAAAGTACTAAAAGGACTAGTACAAGTAGGAATCAAGCTGCAGGATCCGCCTCTGGTTGTTGCCGTGGGAGCGAATGCCAAGCAGAAGGGCATTGCCATGACGGCCGACCAGCAGCGCGCTTACCTGGCTCAGCTCGCGCAAAAACAGAATGCCGTGATGTCGCAAGTGAAGGCTCTGGGCGGCGTCGAGCTCGGGCGGGTGAGCAAGGGACACAACGCGCTGATCGTGTCGGTGGATGCGAGTCATCTGGAAGAGATTCACGGTATCGAAGGGGTTCTGGCCGTGCGGCCGGTGACCGACTACCGGCTTTCGGCCGCCCCCGTCCCGGACCTTGCAACGACGGACGCCTATGTAGGGGCGACAGCGGTGCAGCGGAGCGGGTTCACGGGAGCCGGCGTTCGCGTGGCGATGCTCGACTCGGGCATCGACTATACGCATTACAACCTGGGGGGTTCAGGGAACGTGGCTGATTACGCCGCGGCAGTGGTGGTGGCCAGCGGGACTCCTCCGGCGAATCTTTTCCCCACATCCAAGGTGATCGGAGGTTTCGATTTCACGGGAGACAATTGGCCCAACGGGCCGCTTGCGCCGGACCCGAATCCGATCGACATCTTTGGTCACGGGACGCATACGGCGGACATCGTGGGCGGGCACAGCCTGGATGGCCTGCATAACGGAACGGCCCCGGGAGCGCAATTGTACGCGGTAAAGGTTTGCAGCTCAGTGAGTGGGAGTTGCAGCGGCGTGGCGATTCTGGAAGGAATTGACTTCGCGCTCGACCCTAACAACACCGGGACGTTGAACGACGCGGTGGACGTAATCAGCATGTCGATCGGCGGCCCCTTCGGGATGAGGGAACAAGACTCGAGTGAAGCATTCACGGACGTGGTGAACTTCGGAGTGGTGAGCGTTATCTCAACCGGCAATGACGGCGATATTCCGTACGTGGTGGGAGGTCCAGCGGCGACCCCCGAAGTTCTTTCCGTCGCCGGGACGAACAGCGTGACCTCCAGCGCGATCGCCTTGGTGATCAATTCGCCGGCGTCGATTGCCGGCACCTACACGAACGCGGCAACGCTTGATTTTGCTCCAGTGAATGTGGGTGTAACTTCCAATGTGGCGTATGTGGGGCGAGGTTGCCCGGCCGGTTCGATCAGCAGCGGGAGTCCCGCTGATCCTTACCTCACGAATCCGAGCGGTATGATCGCGCTGATCGACCGCGGAAGCTGCGCCGTGAGTTTGAAGATTGACGCCGCAGCGCGGGCAGGCGCGACGGGTGTGCTCATCGGGCTCGTGGCGCCGGGCGATGCAGTGGGCTTCAGCAACGGCGGCGGTTCGGATTTCGTTCCGACCCTGGTGATCACGCAATCGACGAGCACTTTGATCAAGACCACCTTGGCGAGTTCCGCCGTGAACGCGACGATCAGCCCAAACAATGCGTTCTCGCTTGCCTCGAACATCGGGAGCTACTCGTCGCGAGGTCCGAACTACAGCTACAACATGCTGAAGCCCGACATCAGCGCACCGGGGACTATCAGCGCGGCCGAGCCGGGAACCGGCAATGGCGAGACGGTCGAGACCGGGACGTCGTTCGCTTGCCCAGTTGCGGCGGGCTCCGCGGCCCTGCTGCTCTCGAAGAACCACACACTCGGACCGGTGGATGTGAAAGCGATTCTGATGGAAACGTCGGAGCCGAACGTGTTCGAAAACTCCGTGACTGAGCCAGGAGCGCTGGCGCCGATGAGCCGCATGGGCGCCGGAGAGGTACGCGCGGACCGCGCCGTCGCGGCAACGACGTCCGTTTGGGATGCCAGCGACCCGCTGGCGGTGAGTCTTTCGTTTGGCACCTACCGGCTCAACGCCACGCAGAGCTTCCGAAAAAAAGTGGTCGTTAGAAACTACAGTTCGGCGGCGCGGACCTACTTAATCACGAACACATACCGCGATGCGCCCAACATGACAGGGGCGACGATTACGGCACCGCCGAGCGTCTTCGTTCCTGCGAATGGCGCGGCGAGCTTCGTTTTAAGCCTGACAGTAAACGCAGGTTCGCTCCCGATATGGACTTTGAATGAGGGCCTACAGGGTGGCAACGGCGAACTTCTTAACACCGTGGAGTACGCGGGTTATCTGAGCTTCACGAGCGGCGCGGAGAGCGTTCATATTCCGTGGCATATCCTGCCGCACAAGGCGGCCAACGTTCAACCGACCACCACGGCCGTGGCTTTGAGCGGAAACCCCGGAAACTTGACACTGACGAACACGAACGGAGCCCTGGGGGGATTGGTGGATGTGTTTTCTCTCACGGGCACGGGAACTCAGTTTCCGGCGTCGGTGCTGCCGGCACCCGGTTCCGATTATGCCGTGATCAACCTGCAGGCCGTCGGCGTGCGTTTGATATGCATTTCGCCCGATTGCAGCGTTCTGGGCGCGCAGTTTGCGATCACCACTTTCGGGCAGAGATCACACCCGGACGTTCCGGCCGAGTTCGATGTGCTAATTGATGTGAACGGAGACGGGGTGCCCGACCTGGATGTTTTCAACGCGGACATCGGCCTGATCACGACCGGATTTTTCAGCGGACAGAATGGCGTTTTCGTGGCCGACCTGGCGGCGGGCACTGCGGCCGGTCCATTGTTCTACAGCATTGCGGACCTGGATTCGGCCAATGTGGTGCTTACCGTGCCACTGAGCGCTCTGCAGACCGCGGGTGGCCTGCAATTGACCTACTCGACGCCGTTCGCCTTTGAAGTTCTGGCCTTCGATAACTTCTTCACCGGCAACCTGACGGACTCCATCGGCCCGATGTATTACGAACTCGACATGCCTCAGGCGTATGCGCTGCCCACGGAGATCGCCGTGCCGCCCAACAGCCCGACGGCAATCACCGTCTTTCCGAATAACGTCGCCAACATCTATTTCTCGGGTCCGTACAATGGAAACTCGCCATCGCAAACGGGGCTCTTGCTGATGTATACGGACGGCAAGGTCAACCGGGAGACGGACTCGGTCAGCGTGAGTCCCTTTTAGGAGCCAAGGTTTCGCGGCGACGAGCGCCCGCCGGGCGGCGGGCACCGGCCGCCCGAGTGTGCGTCACGTGTTAGTGCGCCAGTAGGGCCAGTGTCAGAACGTGTACGTAAGTCCCAGTTTCACGGACTGCGTGCCAACGTGGACCGAGCTGTTGTCGTATTCCCCGGAAAGCAATCCGCTCTGTCCAACACTTTGCGTGGCTTGCGGTCCAAACGAGTAGGCCCCTTCATACTGGGCGTGTCCGTGCCGATATGTGAGTCCGGCGGAGATCTGGTCGGTGAAAATGGCAGCCGTCAGGGGGGTGAGTGTTGAGTCGGGCACCGGGCTATTGGCATGCGAATATCCGGCTCGCAGGGTCACGCTCTCCTTCAAGCTGCGTTCCGCGGCAAAGTGAAAGACATACTGATCTTTCCAATCGAGCGGCACGCGATCGTTAAGGCTTGTTCCACCCACAAGGCTGTTCAGGGTCGCATTCGTTCCGTTCGTCAGTGTCACTGGCAACGTGACAAACGAGTTGTGCCAGTTCACCCAGTCGGTCTGGAAGGCGAAGAGCCAGCGAGAAGTGGCGTGCCATGCGATGTCGGCATTCACCCTTTGCGGCAAAACGTTCTGCACCTTCGAGCTGTAGGTAAACGTGGAGGGAGCGTTCACGCCGAGAGCGGCGAACTGCGCGTAGGCGTCTCCTGTAGCCCAACCCGTGCTGTTAATCACCGTGCGAGATTTCCAAGACACGCCGGCGTCGAGTCTCCGCGTCGGACGAGCCATCACGCCCACGCTGGCGTTCCAGCCGTACCCGGTGGTGTGCATGTCGAGAAGAGTCTTCATACCCGCGAGCACCGGCTGAGTCTGGAAAATGTAAGGCGCCTGGAGGCGGTTGGAGTTGTAGTCCGCTCCGAAGGTGGCGCCGATGGAGAGTCTGGAATTCACAGCGAATCCGAGCCCCGCCGTATATCGCAGAGCGTAGATCTCTGAGAATTGCTTTTGCAGACCGTAGCTGGCTCCGGCGAAACCTGGAGGATCGACGTAGTGCCAGTCGCCCTGTGACAGCAGATCGGGCGTAAGGCTGACGCCGAAACTAAATCGGGAATGGGGAATCGGCATACCAAAAGCGCCATAGGGAATGAATCCCGGTGAATCGCCGAGCGGCGCGCCGTTATTCGAGGAGTCGTCGAACGAGCCGCGCGCGAAGATGGCGTCGGCTTCGACGTTGAGATTTCGACCTCGAAGATACGAAAGGCCGGCGGGGTTCGAGGCCAGGGCGTCAACGACGTTCGAAGAGGAGGCAACATACACGCCACCCATCCCGGTCGAGCGAGTGCTGGCGGTGTCCCAGTAAAATTGCTGGGCTCGGAGACCGGATGCGCCAATACTTAAGCAAATGAAAAGAACGGCAAGTTTCGGACTTACTCTCATGACCTCTTCCTCCCTCAGGGAATTTAGACCGCTGCCAGAGCGAAATCCTCGGTAACTGAATCCGCGACAACTGAGCCCGATTCCATCAACGCAGCAAGACACGGCCAGTCCAGGGCGTGGGGCGTGTCCTCTCGCATCATCGAGAACACTTTCTCGAGCGGCAGCGCGTCCCGGTAAGGCCTTTTCGCCTTCAGAGCGTCGAACACGTCGGCGACGGCCAAGATGCGGGCGGACAAAGACATGTCGTCACCCGTCACACCGCGCCAATATCCCTTGCCGTTCAGCCGCTCGTGGTGAGCCGCTGCGTCCGTGCTGAAGTCGGCGAAGGCCGGAATGCGCTGAAGGATTTCGTAAGTGTAGTAAGGGTGCTTCCGGACTTCGGCGAACTCCTCGGAGGTGAGTTTTCCCGGCTTCTCCAGAATGGCGTTGGAAACTCCGAGTTTGCCGATGTCGTGAAGCAGAGCCGCGCGGTGCAGCTTCTTAACGCCTTGGTCTGAGACGCCGAGAGCGCGGGCGATGGTAACCGCGGCGCGCGCCACTCCGTTCGAATGTTTATAGGTAAAGGGCGTCTTCGCATCGATGATGTCAGCGAAGGCCAGGCAGATATTGTCTGTAGTCTGCTCGGTGGCGGTGAGGCGGCGCTCCACGGGCTCCATCGCCATGACTTGGGCGATCACGTCGTCCGACTCCAACCCGGTCCAGAGGCGGCCCTGTTTGTTCAGGGACACTGCCGCTTGGACCAATTCCGGATCGAACCAGCGGCCGCTGCGCCCTTCCGCAGCCTCAATTGCTGCTTCCGGGCCTCTGGCCGCCCAGAAAACTTCCAGTGTCTGCGCCAGATTTGCCAGGTTGGAGGCCAGCGGAATATTCTTTTTCGTCAGGCCGTTTGGATAGCCCCGCCCGTTCCAGTGCTCATCCAAGCAGTGGATTCCCGCGGCCACGTGTTCCGAGAATCCGAGTTTGCGAGCAATGGCGGAACCGCGTTCGCAGCGGATTTTCACGAGTTCGCACGAATCGCGTTGCTGCGTTGCGGCCACCTGAACGAGCTTCCAGACACGCTCCGGAAATGGCGTCTCGGTGGCTACGTGGGTAAGGGCGTAGTGGAGGCTCTCCCAGCCAACTTTCGTCCAATCCGTGGTCTTTAGGTCGCCCTTGGCGCGAATATCATCGGCATTCAGGATGTGATAGAGCCGGGAAGAATTGCTGCTGCAGCCTGCGTCTTTCAGAAGCAAGGTGTAGTACAGGTCGGCTTGGGCTTCGGCGGGCAGTCCAAGCTGGGCGCCGATGCGCATTCCGAGAAGACAGCTCCGGACCGAGTGGCCCATGGGGCGGCCTTCTGTGAGGTCCAGGGCATAGGAAAGCGCTGAAATCAACTCGGAAACGAGAAAAGAGGGCTTTGATGAGGCAGGAGTCTCGGTTTCTCGGCCGAGAGAGTTCCCGACTTCGAGGGTTAGGGATTGCGACATACGAAAGGCCTCCCCAGATTGCTGATCTACGCGGCATCCCTAAGCCCGGAGCCGCTCGCCGATTGGCGTGCGCAGTGTTCCCCTTTGACACAGATAGGTTATGGGACCAGGGATAGCTAGTCCATGAGTCCAAAGGCACATTGTTCTCAGTACGTAAGTACCGTTGATGCTTTGGGAAGCTTCTGGCGGTAGGTACTAGTACTATAATGTTCGGGTACGTTGGCCCCTCGAGCTCGCGGGTGCGATTTTCACCCAGAAGGGGCAACGGGGGTGGAAACGGTTGCTGTGGCGAAGCAGAATCGAGGCCGGTTATTGACGCTTCTCCGGATTCTGTCTAGAGTCGTAGAGTGCCCGCGCGAAAGGTCCAGGTCGGCCAGGTTTGGAAGAAGGATGGTAGCGACGAGAGCTTTCTAGTTACGAAGGTTTACACCGAGGCGCTGGCGACCTTTGCCGTCTTACGCAAGGCCGGCGCCGAAAACGAGCCTGCGGTTCGAGTGAAAGTTTCGCACACGGGACCGACAGTTTCCCTCCCCGGTTTTTCCTACACGCAACACTCCGACGAGTTTTGAGGAACAGCGTTCAGGAAGGTCGGAGTGTTCGTCCTTCGCGGCATTCAACTCTGCCAGGATCTGATCGCGTCGAATATTCAGATCGATCGAACGGGCATTTTAACGACGTCGTCGACCTGAAGGATTTCCTTGACGACGAATCCTTCTGCGTATTTTACGCCGATCATGCGGCCGTAGTGGCGGGCGGTGAAGTTCATGCGGTCCTCAAGCTCGTCAAGCGGGAGGAAGACTTTCGTTGACTGGCGAATGCCCTTGGGAGGGCGAAACTGCGACTCGTAAGCGAGGATGGCGCGGCGGCGGCGGTCGTACTGTTTGGTGATGTCGACGGCGAAGGTAGGCGTGACGGTGGCGTAAGCCGCGGCGTAAATGATTTTGAAGGGGCGAAACGGTTCGCCGGCGAGCGGATAGTTTTTCAGGCCCGCGATGAAGCAGGCTTCGTAGCCGAGGGTCGCCGCAGTGTAGTGGTCGGGATGGCGGCCCTCCCAGTAGGGGAGGATGACGGTGCGCGGCTGGAGCTCGCGAATGTACTCGGCGATAGCGATTTTGTAGTCCTCGCGGGCGCTGAGGCGAGCGTCGGGCATGCCGGCGTTGAGGCGAAGCTTTGCGCCGAGGATTTTTGCGGCGCGGGCCGCCTCGCGGGCGCGAATTTCGGGCGTGCCGCGTGTGCCGGTCTCGCCCTGGGTGAGATCGAGGATGCCTGTGCGATAACCAGCGTCCGCCATCTTCAACAAGGTGCCGCCGCAGGTGAGTTCGACGTCGTCGGGATGCGGAGCAATTGCCAGGAGGTCGAGTGTCATAGGATTTAAACTGGCATAGGACAGCGGAAAGTTTCAAGGGCTTCCTCTTTATTAGGGACAATTGAAAAGGGAAAAGTGAAATGCGGATCACAGAGGGCGCAGAGAAAGTCCGGAGACCACAGAGAAACTGCGCCGACGAATAAAGGCGGCTTCAGGGGCTGAAGCCCCTTTTAGTTTATTGTGGGGCTCCTTTCGGGTGGCCTGAAGGCCACCCTCCCCGGCTGAAGGTCCGGGGCTGACACAAAACCGAGCTGTCTCAAGCCGACTAGTGGGCGAAGCGGCGGAAGAAGCTGTCGGGCTTCCATTCGGGGCGGTGGTCGGCGTTGGCGACGCGTAGGGCCAGCTTCTCGAGGATGGCGTTGAATTGTGCGGCGGCGGCCATCTCCACGGGCTGGTTCAGGTCGTCCGAGGGCGCGTGGTAGCGATCGGCATACCAGGCCTTGAAGACTTTCTCTTCCGGAGTGCCGGGGATGTAGCCGAACTT
>Ga0073928_10001707_pt1 | contig 40858 bp, 32 predicted proteins | sample PaiPotPPA55metaG_FD_76969 | JGI IMG/M metagenome (GOLD analysis project Ga0073928, IMG submission 76969) | Iron sulfur acid spring bacterial and archeal communities from Banff, Canada, to study Microbial Dark Matter (Phase II) - Paint Pots PPA... ... | reverse complement strand
TACTGATTGATGTCGGCGCCGATGGCGTCCTGGGCGGCGCGCTTGATTTCGGCCGGCGCCGGAAAATCTGGGAAGCCCTGCGAGAGGTTCACCGCGTTGTGTTTCAGCGCCAGGCGCGTCATCTCGCGGATCACGGATTCGGTGAAGCGTTCGGCTTTTGCGGAAAGACGAGGGCTAGCGTGCGTGCTTGCGGCCGGCGACGGCTTTGCGGGGTTCATTCGGCGCTCCGTAAAGCTTGCGATAGATGTCCGCGTTGCGCGTTACGATTTCAACATATTCGCGCGTTTCGGTGAACGGAATCGAATCGACGAATTCGGCGGGCTCGCGATAGGTCTGGCCCGCGGTCCAGGCGATGACGCGGTCTTCCCCAGCATTGTACGCGGCCAGCGCGGATTCGATGCTGCCGAATTGTTTGCGGAGATTGGAGAAATAGAGCGTGCCGAGGCGCACGTTGTAGTCACCCTCGAAAAGACGCACCTGCGAATACCCGACCCCGGATTGCCGCGCGAGAAGCCGGGCCGTCTTCGGCTCGAGCTGCATCAGGCCCATCGCGTTGCGGTTCGAGCGCGCTTCCTCGGCAAAGGCCGATTCCTGGCGAATCAGCCCGGCGACGAGCATCGGGTCGACGCCTGCCTTCGCGGACCACTGGCGAATCGATCCCTTGAACGGCATCGCGTACGCAGTGAGCCATACGTCGTGCGGCACATCGGCAAAAGGCCGCGCTTCCAGTTGCGGATAAACTTGACGCACGGCGACGATGGCCTCGCCGATGTGGCCCGCATCCACCGCGGCCTGCGCGGTTTCGAGAAGCAATCGCGGTTCGCCGGTCGAGGCGTACGCGGCGCGCAATTCCAGTTCGGCGGAGGCGTCGAATGCGATGGAGCGCAACGCGTCCGCGCGGGCCTGCCGGTCTGCCGCGGCAGGTGGGATGTCGTCTGCCAATCTCACGGGAGCTGGTGGAGGAGGGACGAAGGCGAGAGCCTCGGGATCGTCGGCGGGGCCGTTGCCCATCGCACGCAAACGCGCGGCGCCGGCAGCTTCGAAATAGTTCTGGGGGTAACGTTCGGCCAGCTTCTGATAGTAGCTTCGCGCGACTCCCGCAGTTCCCGCTTCTTCGGCGAGACGGCCGAGCCAGTAGAGCGCGTCGGGCAGGAACTGCGACGTCGGGTATCGCTGAATATGTTCGGCGAGCAACTGCGACGCGTCAGGTTGCCGCTTCAGCACTTCCACCCAAGCAACGCGCCAGTGCGCGGGGATCGCGTCGGGCACCGTCGGGAAATCTTGTTCAACGCGCTTGTAGTAGCCGGCGGCTTGGTCGCGATCGAGTTCCACCCAATACTCGTTGGCGGCAAGCATCAGCGCCGATTCCGCCCAGCGGCTCTGCGGCGCTTTCAAAGCCGTGCCCTCGACGGCCGCGGCCATTTCGGAATCTTGCTCGAGCGAGCGGTAATACTGGGCCAGCGCGTAGAAGCGTTCGGCGTCCACGTCGGAATCGGTGGGCTGCAGCGACGCGAGTTCGGCGGGGTCTGCGCCGAGCGATACGTTGCATTCGAGAATGCGAAGCTGCGCGCGTTCGTGGTCGGCGCCGGTCAGCTCGGGCAAAAGCTGCGCGTACTCGTTGCGCGCGTTGCCCCAATCTTTTGCGTTGAAGAGCGTCCCGGCGTGCGCGTTGCGCTGGTCGAGCGGAATCGGCGGAATCTGCGTTCCCGGCGTGCTTGCGAGGAAGCTGAGCTTCATGCTGGCTTCCCTTGCCTGCTCGCTCAGGGCGAATCGCAGATAGACGGCCTGGTAATCGGCGGCGGCCAAGTCCTTTTCGCCCGCTTGTTCATGCGCTTCGGCGCGGAGGAAAAGCAGCGCCGGGCGATCGGGCGTAGCCGAGTATGCGCTCAGGGCCGTGATTGCTTCGGCGGGCTGATTCGAAGCCAGCGCTGCCTCGCCGAGAGTCTGCAGCGCCTGGTCGGTCATTACGGAGTCGGGGAAATCCTGGCGGAACTGCTTCAATTCGGTGACGGCGTCGGCGCTGTGGCCCTGCGCGAGATCGTTCTCGGCCGTCCAATACAGGGAGTACTCGCGCAGCAGCGGATCGCCTTTCGCGCGATCGAGCCATTTTGCGGCTTGCGCGTAGTGCGCCTTGGTGTAATCGAAATAACCGAGCGCGAGCGCCGCGTGCATTCCAAACACGCCGGAAGTTTTTTGCATCGCGAAGGCGCTGAGCTGTTCGTACGCGGGCGCGGGATTCTTGTCCTTCAACTGGCGGGAAAGCTGTTCGAGATATTTCACCGCTACCCCGGTCTTGCGCGTCGTCGCCACGGCCGCGGGCGTGGTGCGCGCAGGCAACGCAAGCGGACACACCGCAAGGAACACTCCTGCGGCGAGAGCGAGCCGGACTCCGGTCTTCATAGAATCTATTTTAAGGCCGCAGAACGGGTGAGGGATACGGGTACTCTCCGAGCGTCTGTGGATCGCCCTCGGCGAGAATTTCCACCATCCAATGATGGAAGTAGTCGATGGGATCTTCCAGAATCGCCCGGAAGCGGCGGTCGTATTCCTTGCGGGCTTTATCGAGATCAGCGCGTAACCTATGACAGATGTCCTTGTGCTCGCGGCCGAGCCGGACATCCTTTGGCCGCAGAAGTTTTATGTCCTGCATGGCGACTTTCGCCACACGGTTTGCCCGGCGGTGTAAATCTTGGACCTCGGGGGGCAGGCTGGCAAGGTCGAATACCCCAGTTTCAGCAGCGACTGTTTCTTCCGCGGCAACTTCGGCAACCGGTTCCGGTGCAACATCCAACTTTGCCACCACGGGAACGACGGGTACGTCCTCCGCGTCCCCAGCCCATTCGGATTCAGGTTCGGCATGGGCGGTTGCCGGGGTCGGAGCAGGAGCAGGAGGTTCCTCTTCAACTTCCTGTATCGCAACGCGGCTGGATTCTCTCGCTTCGGGCTCTTCTTCCACTGCGTGACGGTCACGGGGGTTCAGCGCCACGGCGACGAAATTCGAAAGGACCGAAAGTCCTGCGGCAAGGGCCGAAGCAGCCGTTTGCGCGCGGAGCATGGCGGGAAGCGCGTTGGTCGGACGGCTCGAAGAGCACGCAGCGACCAGATCGGCGTACGCCTGCTGCAGCTCGTCCGCAGTACGCTGCAGCGGCGCCAGATTGTCGCGCAGCGCCCGAGACACAGCTTCTTCCAAGGCGCGTTCGATGGTTTTCGGGCGCTCTTTCGAGGCTTTCTCCGCCATTTTGAAATTATGGAAACGGTCTCCGGGGGTGTCAATGGACATTCGGATGGGGCGTTCCTGAGTATCAGTGGCAGTTTCGCACCGAGCTCGGCGCCGTAAGAACGGTGCGAACGTGGCCGGACTAACCTCCAAATGGTGCGGATGTGCCATTTTGCGGCTTCCGTTTAGCGGATCTCTGAGCATTCTAATGTGGGGCAACATGGTGCGACCGTGACTTCGTCACAAGTTTCGCACGCCCGGTCTGCACTACAAGAGAAGGCGGGTCAGTGCGGCTTCTGTGCGGCGGCGGCGCGTTGCTTTGCGTAAGTAACGAGGGCATCGAAACGAGGATTACCGTGCAACGATTTAAGGTCGGGATCGCTATCTATCCCCAACTCACCGTCCGGCGGCAAACCGTGGTCGACAGCCTCACGCAAAAGATGAAGCGCGACGTCAGGCTGTCCGCGGTGCGCCGCCACAGACCCAAGGTTATACGTCGAAATGGCGGCGTCGGGGCTGTCGGGGCCAAGCACACGTAGTTGAATCTGCTGCGCTTCTTTGAAGAGAGTCTCCGCGTCAGCGTATTTCTTCATCTGCATCAGTGTGTTTGCCAAGCTAGTCATCGTGCTCAGGCGATCCGCGTGCTCCTGTCCGAGGATGCGAGTCTGCGCGGCGAGTGCGTGTCTTTGCAACGCCTCCGCCTCCGCGAATCGATTTTCCGCACATAAAACATCGCCCAGATTGCCCTCTGAGACCAGGGTCTCAGGATGTTCGGGACCCAGAGTGCGCCGGCGAATCTCAAGGGCATCCCGGTCCAATTTTTCCGCCTCCGTGTAGTGGCCTTCGGCTTGCAAGTCTCGAGCGAGGTTGTTCATCGACGACAATGTGTCCGGATGCTCGGGGCCCAGAACGCGGCGTTTGATTTCGAGCGTTTCCCGATGTAGTTTCTCAGCCTCGGCGTAGTGGCTGTCATCATCCAAAAGCAGCGCCAGATTGTTCATGGATGCCAGAGTGTCTGGATGATCCGGCCCGAGAACACGCCGGCGAACTTCCAACGTCTCGCGATCCAATTTCTCTGCTTCGGCATAGCTCCCTTCCATACGCAAAGCTTCGGCCAGGTTACTCATCGACGCCAGTGTATCCGGGTGTTCCGGTCCGAGAACGCGCCGCCTGATTGCAAGCGTTTCACGGTCTAACTTTTCCGTTTCCGCGTAGCGGCCCTCGAAGTGCAAATCCCGCGCTAGATTGCTCATCGACGCGAGCGTTTCCAGGTGTTCCGGCCCCAAAGCCCGCCGGCGAAGGTCCAGCGTTTCGCGGTCAAGTTTTTCTGATTCTGCATACAGTCCTTCGTTCGCAAGAACATTCGCTAGATCACTCATTGATTTCAGCGTGTCCGGATTGCGCGTGCCCAGAATGCTCTTCCGAATTTCCATCGCGCGTTGTGCGAGGGGCTGAGCGCGCGAATAGAGCCCTAAGTTATCGTAAACCGTTCCCATGACGTGCATCATCTGTGCTTGAACTTCCGGATCTTGCGCGAGGCCAGTGCTGATTTCGGCGGAGGCCCTGTCCAGAATCTCACGAGCCGTGACCGTGTTGCCCCTCGCCTCACTCGGGTTTGACACCTTGAACATTCTCGTCATGAAATCGCTGATGCGCGTCGCACGGTCGCGCTCGCGCGTGATTCGGCGCAACTGCTCGGCCTGCACGACCGTGAAACCGGCGAGCAGCAGCACGACGCCCGCTGCCACTGACACCATGACGCGGTGCCGCCTGACATACTTCTTTACCCGGTACGCCGCGCTGGCGGGCCGCGCCTCAACGGGCTCGTGGTTCAGATAACGCCGAATGTCGGCCGCCAGTTCCGACGGCGCGCCATACCGGCGCTCTTGTTCCTTCTCGATGGCCTTCATGGTGATCCAGTCGAGGTCACCGTGAAGCTGATTCACAAGCTGTCTTGGCAACGTCCCGCGTACCTCAGCAGCTGCCGTTGAGGAGGCCTTCTCAGTTTCCACTTTGGTACTTGGCCGCGGAGGCTCCACTTCGCGCAACTGCCGCAGCACTTCGTGCAACGGCTGCTTCTGCCACGGCCTTGGGTCGAGCGGGAGCGAACCCGTCAGCAGTTCGTAGAGAATGACGCCAAGCGAGTAAACGTCTGCTCGCGTATCGACGTCCTGCCCGCCCGGCTCGGCTTGCTCTGGACTCATATACGCAGGAGTGCCGACGAAGCCGCCCGCTTGCGTGAACATCATTTCGCCAGGCCCCTGCGGCGTTACGGCTTTTGCGAGCCCGAAGTCGATGATGCGCGGTCTCGGTTTGCCGTCGACTTCGACTACGAGAATGTTGGGCGGCTTGAGGTCGCGGTGGATGATCGCTTTCTGGTGGGCATGCTGCACACCCTCACACACGCGAATGAAGAGTTCCAGCCGATCGCGAATTTTCAGGTGGTGTTGGTCGCAGTACGTCGTAATCGGAAGGCCTTGCACAAATTCCATTACGAAATAGGGCTGCCCGTCACTCGTCGTACCGGCATCGAAGACCTTCGCGATCGAAGGATGATCCATAATCGCGAGCGACTGCCGCTCCGATTCGAAGCGATGCAGGATGGTATCGTCGTACATACCGACCTTAATGAGCTTGAGCGCCACTTGCCGGCGTACCGGGGCAGTCTGTTCGGCCAGCCAGACCTGGCCCATGCCCCCCTCGCCTAACTTCTTCACCAGCAAGTAATTGCCGATCGACTTCTTTTCGGCGGCGTCCCGGGACTCTTCGGCGGGACTTGCCGTCGCATTGGGATCAGAACCTGGGGAGAGCGACTGGGTCGGTAATCCGATATCGGCGGAAGTGATGTTCTTCGTGGGACCATCCGCGTTCTTCACTGGTACCTCCGCAGAATGTTTGGAAGTGGCCCGAGTCTAGCACGGAAGACTTTTGTGGATGTGCGGGATATGCCGTCAGCTCCAGCGCCTGAATGGCCGACTGTGCAACATGCTAGAATAGGGATACCAACGGGGGCGACACGGTTTCGACGGAAGCTGTCGCGGCTCGAAGGCATGCCGGGCCTCACCTGCCCGCAATCGGGTGAAACAACACAACTGGCAACTCACAGTTGGCAATCGCAGCCTAACCAAAAGTAAGCTGCGCGTCTCCTCAGGCGTCACCTACGCGCTTGAGACGAGGCGTCACACAGTAGGCTGGCTGTCGCGTTTCGGTCCGTAATGCGGCGGCGAGATTATCGGACTAGTCGGCGGCGCGTCTTGCCCGCTCTGAGCGTCGTCGGCGAAACTAAACGGAACGGGCTAAGCATGTAGTCTTCGGGTTGCAAGGCTTCTCGGACGGGGGTTCGACTCCCCCCGCCTCCACCTGCCGTCGCGCATAAGGCGCGCTATGGCAGGTGCCCGCCGTAGCAACCAAGTGTACGGGCACCATTCGTCCATCTGATCTACCCCGTGCTACGATTCGCCGATTCCAATCCGGAGAGCGAAGGCGGGCCGCGTGTATTACGTTTACGTTCTACGAAGCAAGAATTTTCCTGACCAAAGCTATGTCGGCTCGACCAAAGATCTCCGGAAACGTCTCGCCGAACACAACGCCGGGAGATCGGCTCACGCCAATAAATTCAAGCCTTGGGAGTTGATGTTTTACATTGCGATGCCTGAAAAGCAGCTTGCAGAAAGCTTAGAAGAATACCTAAAGAGCGGTTCCGGGCGCGCGTTTGCGAAGAGACACTTACTGGTGCAAGACGGGCAAGAATCTCGGACCCCACTGATTGTCCCCTGAGGAGTGGACCTCCGAAGGGTAGCCTCTCCTTCGGCAGTATCCACCCCTCCGGGAACAAAGGGCTCGACTTCGATAAGTAACTTCCGCGCAAGTTTTTGCTTATCGTTTCTTGCGCCGAGTTTCCTAACTTAATTCTTTTCTCCTGCCGACTTCTCCATCACCGCCGAAGCCGTCCCGCACGTCCCGTAACTCTTGACGAGGCTGCTCACGCGAAAAACGTGCGTACCGGATATGTCGGCGGTCGACGTTCCCTTGAGTTCGACACGCTCTCCGAGCCGCAAAGGAGTGCTGGCGGAAAGAATCGTGTACGTTTCGTTGTCGTTCTCATTCTTCAAGCTGATTCCGTTCGCCTCGGTCTGGGTACAGCCGATGACGGAAGCTTGCGAACGCTCGGCGACGTGGTGGTGATGAACGAGCAATGCGATGCCGACAACCGCTCCCGCCGCGACACCCACGCCGATTCCGATGGCTTTCCCGTTGCCGGAACCGTAACTTGGGGTGCCGCTACCGCCGGAACCCGTGCCCCCGGAACCACCTGTACCTCCGCCGCCGCCATATTGAGCCGACGCAGTGGCCGCCACCGCGAGACAAAGCAAAAGAATCCCCGTAACCCTTGCCAACCATCTTGAAAGCATTGTTTTCTCCTCTGAAAAGGACACGAAGTCGTGATGCCGGTCCGTTTCAGCAGGCAGTGTGCCTTGGGGCGCTGAAAGAGTTGTCGCGAGGAGGCAAAAACCTCGTCCCTTTGAAGTAAAGAAAATGTATGACCGGGGCGTCTCTATTGTTCTTTGCGCGCCACATTTAGCGAACGATTCCGACTTAAGCGGAGTGGGACATTTGGGCGGATTTGGCCAGTTCCCGGGTGGCGCGGCCTTCCATCTTCCTGAAGTTTCTTCGGCCAGCGCGCAGCAGGTGGTCAAGAGTTGGGCCGTCCTTCGGGAACACCGCGATTCCGCCATCCAGTGTGAGTGGAGTTCCTTTTTCTTCCTCGGTGGCCATGCGATCTCCCAACCGGAAAGTGAGCTGGCGCGCTCCTCCGGTTGAGGTTTCGGGCAATAGGAGAACGAATTCGCGCGGTCCTTCGCGAAACACGATATCGCCACTTCTGCAAACCGCTCCGGCGACGTTGGCCACCCTGCAGAGCGCCCGGCTCTCCGCCACTGAGCGGAGCTCTTCGGTGACTCCAGCCAGCTCCCGCAGTCTGACGAGCAGCAACGCAAATGAGCGGCCGCTGCGTTCTGATCTCTTTATTTCTGTGCGAACCACATTCTGCAGTTGGGCGATATTGAACAACCCGGTGAGCGGGTCGCGCACGCCGCTTTGGCGGGCCGGGTCTTTCAGCGCTTTTTCGGTAATGTCGATCGCGGTGATGATCCCGGCAGGCTGCCCGTCGACCTCCGTTAACCCCACCGTCGCGTCCCACGAGCGGATTTCGCCGCTCTTGGTGACAATTTTGATTTCGAAGCGGGATTTTGCGTTGTCTTCCTGAAGACGCGAGAAACCATGCTCGATCATCAGAGAACGCGACTCCGGATGGAGCAGGTCCCAGGAACTTAGCGCCAGCAATTCTTCCTCCGAATAGCCGGTGAGCAGGTGCGCCGCCACGTTGGAGTATCGGCAACAAGTGCCCTGGTACACGAGTACGGCCGACGCAATCGAATCCGCCAGCAAGCGGAACCGTCTCTCGCTCCCCCGCAGGGCCAATTCGGCCGTTGCTCGCTCGTTGCGAATTCTCTGATCCGCCAAAGCTTTCAGAATCGCACCCGGCAGCGCGTCTAAGCGCGTCTTCAGGACGAGATCGGCAATGCCTCGCTTGATGCAATCCACAGCGGTCTCTTCGCCGAGAGCGTCGCTTACCAGGATGAACGGCACTTCCTTGCCGGACCGCCGAAGCGCGTCGAATGCGTCAAGCCCCGTGCCGCCCGCCAGCTGATATTCGGAGACGATGACGTCGTATTCGGCGCTGCCGAGCAGTTCTTCGAACTCGCGGAGCGTCGCGGCTTGCACCGCATGAACGTCCAGTTGGGACCGTTGGAGCATTGCGAGGCATGACTCAAAGTCCGGCGCGTAGTCTTCGGCAATCAACAACCGCAGTTGACGCTCGTCCGCCGTTTGTTGTTTGGATTGTTGCTGGCCTTGCTGTCTATAAGGCGCGATCGCTTCGTTGCTCGTCATGGGTGTCTCCGTCAGGCGATTTGTTCCCTTAACATTTCCAATGATCGATTCGCACGCCCACCCCCACCTTCGCGGACCCGTTACGGCGCTCGACGCGAACCACTTCCCCGGCGCAGTTCCACAGCGTCACCGGAACGCCGGTGACTTCCGGAGGCATTTCCAAAGTGAGGTGAACGCCCAGACCTTCCCGAACGGGCGATGCGGTCTCAAAGTACACTCCGCGCTCGGAAAGATTCACGGTCGCCACCAGTTCTTCCGGCGCCGTGCGGGTGCCCAGTCGCACGCGCAGAGGAACCGACAAAGAGAACCTTTGCGCTTCGCGCCGATCAATTTTTCCCATTTGGGACTCTCTCCCGCGCAGAAAGGGGTGTGCACAGGGACCGCTTTTGAAGGGACTTTCAGTTTAGCATCACCCATGCCGCGCGCAAGGGCAAACTCAACCATGGAGTCGTAGAAGGCACATGGGGAGCGCATGCTGAGAACGGAATGCGGGAGCCTATAATCCTTACGCTTTCGTCGCGGTCGGTATGGGCCGCGATCAAAACTCGCTTGGCCATTCACATTCCAACCGCGATAGACCGCTGCTCCGATGCGGAGTGATCCGGGTCCGGATACGTTAGAGCTAAAGCATCGCCAAAAACCGTGGGAGCCCTGCTACGCCTGTCCCGTCCACTTCTCTACCGAAAGGCCTGCTATTCGTTTGAATTCGCGTTCGTTGTTCGTGGCGAGGGTGACGCCAAGAGCTATGGCATGCGCGCCGATCCAGAGATCGTTATTTCCAATCAGCCGCCTCTGTTTTTCGAGCGTACCGCGAATTTCGCCGTAAGCGCGCGCAGCCAGGGAGTCGAGGCACTCCACGGGGATGTCCTGGACCAGCTGTTCGAGCTGCATCAAGGCCCTCGCCCGCTCGCTACTCTTGGTCGCTCCGTAGTGAAGCTCTCCGTAGGTAATCACCGACATCACTACTTGCCCGGGTTTCAGGCGATCGAAATGAGCTTTCACTGCCGGTGGCTGGTGCTTCGCGATATAAATACAGATATTCGTGTCGAGCATGTAGCGGGGCTTCACAGCGCCCGTCGATTCTGGGGTTTCTGATCCTGGCGGCCATCAGCCATGAAGTCGTCTGGCATGGCGGCAAGCGCTTCGAATGCCTGAGCCAGACTCCGTTTTGGCGCTTGCAGAACCACTTCGCGTCCGCGGCGCGAGATTTCCACTTCGTCGACATCGAAGCGAAATTCCTTGGGCAACCGCACCGCTTGGCTATTTCCAGACTTGAAGATTCGGGCTTTGCTCACGGCGAACCTCCAGCAAGGAAGTATATACTAGGCGTATATACATTGCAAGCGGGCCCAGGATGCTGCACGAGTTCCCTTTTTCCTGTTTGCTGGATTAGAGTAGGGACATGGCGACAGACCACTATTTGCTTAAGACGGAAGGCTCAGCGTACTCATTCGCGAATTTGCTGCGCGACAAGAAAACCGAATGGGATGGTGTGAAGAATCCCGTCGCTCTGAGGAATCTCGGCGCGATGAAGCCGGGCGCGCGCCTGATCATTTACGAAACCGGCGACACGAAAAGCGCAATCGGAACCGCCACCGTGGTTTCCGTGGATGCCTCGGACCCAAAGAACCCACGCGTGGTGATCGAAGCCGGGAAACCGCTCGCGAAACCCGTGACCCTGGCGGAAATCAAAGCGAACAGATTATTCGCCGATTCGCCCCTCGTCCGGCAGGGCCGCCTCTCGGTGGTTCCGCTGACCGCCGAGCAGTACAAAGCGATCGTCGGCTAGCGGCGTCAAGGCCGCACACGTCACGCGATGCGCGACGTTGTTCTGCATACCTCAAGATCGATTCGTTTAGCACGGATGCGATTCGTACGCGTTCGTTCACACTACTCGGGTGAAGTGCGGCATTCCGAGCGACGATTGCACTGGCCGCGAACACCGCCGCTACTGCCGCCGGAGTTACTTGCGCTGGCCGAGCCGAAGCTACTGGTATAGCTCGGCAGTCGCGGTGTATTGGATCTGCTGCTCGCTAAAGCCTCCGATCACGAGCACTCTTCCATCGTTTAGCAAGGTAGCTGTGTGATCCGTGCGGTCGGTCCCCATGCTGCCGGTCGGGGAGAAAATTCCGCTTGTCGGGTCGAAAAGCTCGGCGGTCGAGAGACCGATGAAACTGTTCCCACTGAGAGTCTCGCCACCCGCCAAGAGCACGGTTCCGTCACTAAGCAAAGTGGCTGTGTGACGAACTCGTGCGGTTACCATGCTGCCCGCGGCTGCAAAAGTTCCAGCGACCGAATCGTAGAGTTCCGCAATCGCGACAGGATTCCCGCCGGCGTCTGTTCCGCCGGCCACCAGCACTTTGTCGTTGAGTAGTAGCGTCGCGGTTGGCCCCAGGCGTTTGGACGTCATACTGCCCGTGCTTGCAAAAGTCCCGGCGGCGGGATCGTAGAGTTCCGTGGTTGCCCGAGGATTGTAACCGGCGTCAGATCCTCCTGCGACGAGCACTTTTCCATCACCTAGCAAAGTCACAGCGTAAGATCCACGCACGGTCGTCATGCTGCCAGTTACTGCAAACGTCTCCGCAGCGGGGTCGTAGAGTTCTGCAGATGACAAGAGATTCCCGTTGTTATCCCTTCCTCCCACTAGCAGCACCTTGTTGGTATTGAGCAGAGTAGCAGTGTGCCCATAGCGCGCCGTTCCCATGCTGCCCGTCGCCGGAGTGAACTTTCCGGTGGTTGGATCATAAAGCTCCGCTGACGCAAATGTCGTGTTGCTATCCGTTCCACCCGCCACCAGCACTTTTCCATCACTTAGCGAGGTTGCTGTGTGACCTGTACGCGCAGTTCCCATGCTGCCGGTGGTTGAAAAGGTTCCGGTGGCCGGATCGAAGAGTTCTGCCGTCGCTAGCGGGCCAGTTCCGGGGACCCATCCTCCGGCCACCAGAACTTTGCCGTTCCCCAGCAAAGTCGCTGTGTAACCTGTACGCAAAGTTGACACGCTGCCGGTGGCTTTGAATCCATGCGCGTAAATGGAGATCGTGAAATTTTGTGGAGCAGACGTTTGGCCGGCAGCGTCTTGCACTGTGACCGATATGGGGAACGATCCAGTGGTTGTCGGTGTGCCGGAAAGTGCACCGTCGCTGGTGGGCGGCGAGATTCCGCTAGGCAGCGGGCCCGTTTCTTTCCAGTTTTGATACGGCAAAGCCCCGGCGGAAGCGGTGAAATTGAAGGTATAGGGCAGATTTACGCCGCCAGCAGGAAGGGCAGGAGTGATGTTAACCACTGGGGGTAACGGGTTACTAATGACAATCGCGTAGGTAGCAGGCGTTTGTGCTGGTGGAGTTCCCGAGTCGCTCACGGTGACCTGCACGGCGCTGTAGGTTGTGTTTGACCCTGGTGGCGGTGTGCCGCGGATAAAGAACATCCCGTACTCTGGCGCCACACCCAGGCCTGGCGGCAGCGAAAAAGCGTTCCAGTTGTACGGCGGAACGCCGCCGGTGGCATTTAGGGCGAATCCGGAGAATTTTAGTGTCGCGATACAGGGTTTCGAATTACCGCACGGCGGCCAATTTCCGCATGTCCCCGGCAAAGGGGTGCGGCTACATGGGTAACATCCTCCTGCTGCTCCACACAACTCATATCCTATGCGCGCTCCACCATAGGGCGCGTCGACGGTTCCGTTCGGTGGCGCACCCGAAGTGATCGCGAGCATGGCAGGCGCGATGGTAGCGATCGAACCGGATTTTCCGTTAAGCGAACCCGTGACCGTGTCCGTCGCAGTGATGGTTTGGCTGCCGGCGCTTTCCGCCGTTGCTGAAAAGCTTCCCGCCCCGCCTGGAAGAGGCGAGTCTTTGGGCACGGCGGTTTTGGCATCGCTGCTAGTAAAGTGGACGGTGCCCGAGTAACTGGTGGCCGGATTGTTGTAGGGATCGAGTGCGCTGACGGTGAACGAGAATGTCACCCTTGCTGTGGCAGTAGCTGGCGCGGAGACGGTAAGTTGAGACGCCGGAGCGGCGCTGATGGCGATCGAGCTGGAAACTCCAGTGATGGAAGCAGTAGCCGTAATGGTTTGGCCGCCGGCAGTCTTCAACTTTGCTGAATAGGTTCCTGTCCCGTTCGAAAGCGCGGTGTCGGCCGGTAGCGTTGCCTGGGCATCCGAACTCGTGAAGTGGACTGTTCCGGAGTACGTAGGCACCACGGCGTTCGTCGAATCTAGCGCGGTCACCGTGAAACTGATTGATGCCCCGGCGGTGGCCATATTGGCCGCAGGAGTCACGGAAAAGTGACTGGCCATGGGCGGCGGAGTCGTCGAGCCGCTATTACACGCACTGAGGAGACACAAACTGCAGATCGCGATTAAGAGCCACAGAGATTTTTTCATGACGCCTCTCAAGATCGCATTCGCTGCCTGCGGACACGTTCAGACTCTTTCACGCTACTTTGGTGAAGTTTTCGACGTTCCGAAGCGCCGATTGCGGCCTGCCATTAAGGAGCGAAACCGCGCCATCATTTCGGTCGGGGGCAACTTGGTTGCGCTCGCTGCTGCTGGTGCCTGAGTGATTTGCGTTGACGGTACTGGAGCCGGGGTCACCTCTTCAACAAGCTCGTAGTCGCAGCCCTCAATGCGTGGATGATTTTCGTCGCAGGGGATCAGCAAAACCGCACGCGCGTCGCCATTGGGAAGGAAGCCGTTGCCCGCAATCTCTCCTCGATCGTTGATATCGAAGGCGTTTGTGATGGTCACGCCCGAGCTGGGAGGAACCAGTGTGTTCAGGTCGACGATGGGACCGCCGTTTTCCCAGAGGAATCCATGCAGATCGATGTTAGCCGCGAGATCAAATGAAGCGCCCACGACCTGACCTTGCGAATTGACGCTCGTCGCTTCGCTGTCGGGATCACTCCCAACAGTCTGGAGATCCGTCATCACCCCGTCCCTCCAGAAAAACGCATGAAGTGCCTGGTCATTCAGATTGGTCGCAGTGCCAACAACCTCTCGCGAATCATTAACCCAGTTTGCGTACCCGAATGTTCCTCCCAGTGTGCCGAGGTCTTTCAAGCCTTCGGACTTGGTCCACAGAAAGGGGTGCTGGAAAAGATCTCCCGCCAAAGTTGAGGCGCCAGCTACATCGCCGCGGTTGTTGAGCGAACCGGACGTGATGAGAAGAGGCGAGCCGGATAAAGTTCCTCCGAGAGTGCCGAGGTCCGTCATCTTGCCGTTCTCCCACAGAAACGGGTGAGTGGTCGGCACACCGGTACTCGGGTTCACAGCGGAGTCGGTGTAGGAGAATCCAGCGACCTGTCCGTGGTCGTTCACAAATGAGGCTGAGGCATCAGGTCCGCCTAATGTGCCCAGGTCCCTCATAACCCCGTTCTGCCACGCAAATGCCCTCGTCTGCGTTGGGAAGCCAACAAGGGAGAAAGCGTCGGATATGTCGTTGTTGGAAAAACCCACCACTCGGCCGAGGCTATTAACAGCGATGGCGATGCTCTGCGTCCCCCCTGGCACAGTCCCGAGATTGATTGCCTCATGGCCATCCCAGAGAACCGCAACCCCCGCCGGCTGGCCGGTTTGCGGGTCAATGAGGCCGTTCTCTGAAAACCCGGCGATCAGCCCGTTTCCGCTGATCCAGACGGTCTGACTGTTTGCGCCACCAGGAAGAACGCCCAGGTCAGTCAGGGTGCCGTCGTGCCATACAGCGGCGTGCTCGACAAAACAATCGGGCAGATTGAATGGGATGAAGCAGTTCGCATTGGGATTGGAAGTGGATGTGTTCGCGATGGCCGCGAATGCTCCCCGGTTGTTTAGAATTTGGAAGTTCGGGCCGGAAAGGTAGCTATTGGGCCCGCCAAGAGGCTCCACCACGATGAGCTTGTAATGATGGTGCTCGCTCTTCTCTTCCTTCTGTTCTTGCGCGGACGATACAAACGGCAGCGCGAGCGCGGCGCACAAACTCACCGAAGTGATCAGCATAGTCAGGTTCTTTTTCACAACTTCCTCCCTCAACCCTTTTGTTGTTTCACGCTGGCTGTCACCGTCGCCGCGCGTTCAGGATGTTTCACGCGCTACACCGTAGGCCTGCGCCTCCGCCAGGGCAATGGTTGGCCGCTTAGTTGTCGATGAGTTCTGTGTGAGGGGCTAAACGATTGAGGGAACAGAGATTCCTCGCTCCGAGCCGCGAGTGGCGCTCGTTTTTCACGGATGTTCCCGCCTGAAATGGTACACTCAGGCACTTTCTTACGAGGCAAATTGCATGAATCCGCCGGCCCCCCAGGCGTCCATCCTCCGCTTCCGGGCGTTTGAGTTGGACAATGCCACCGGCGAACTGCGCAAGGGGGGAATCCTCGTAAAGCTACAGCCGCAGCCTTTCCGCGTATTGTCGCTTCTGGCCCAGCGCGCCGGACAAATCGTCGGTCGGGAAGAAATTCGGCACGTACTATGGGATGGCGAAACTTTCGTTGATTTCGACCGCAGCATCAATTTTTGCGTCAGCCAGATTCGCATCGCGCTCAGCGACGACCCAGAGAAGCCGCGCTACGTGGAAACGCTTCCCCGCCGCGGCTATCGTTTCGTCGCGCCCGTGGAAGCGCTCCCTGGCGCCTCGACGGCTCTGCCGCCGCCCGCCAATTCAGCGCCGATAGTCGAGCGCGAAGCAGATGCAACCAAGGTCGTCGCCTTGCCTTTGGTCGCGCCTCGCCGCAAGTGGGGCAAGCGGCTGCAGATTCTTGCCGGAGTGGCCGGACTCTTCTTGGCCTGGTTCGCATACTACTGGCTAACGCCGATTCCTCCACCGCGTGCGCTCCGCACCGTTAAGATCACCTCTTCGGGCAACGTGGACTATTCCGGCCGCGTGGTAAGCGACGGATCCCGAATTTATTTCCTGCAAAGGAGGGGAGGCTTGTGGCCCGTCGCAGAGACCTCGATGAACGGCGGCCTAACTGAGCCGGTCCGATTTCCATTTCGAGAAAACGCCAAGATTCTAGACATTTCTCCCGACAGATCGGAGTTCCTGGTGGGGACCTTTGTCAGGCGGGGCGACGAAATGCCGCTCTGGGCTGTGCCGGCGGTCGGGGGATCACCTCGCCGAATTGGCGAGATCACGTCTGCCTCCGCGGCATGGTTCCCGGACGGCCAGAAGATTCTCTATAGCAAGCCAGATGGAATTTATCAGATCAATCAGGACGGCACGAACGAGCGCAGGTTCGCTATCACGGCAAGCACGCCCAGCCATTTTTCATGGTCGCCAGACGGCCGTCTGTTACGCTTTACGCTCGGGGACGATAAGACGTGGACGGCATACCTCTGGGAAGTTTCTTCCGACGGGTCCAATCTTCACCGTCTCCTCTCCGGTTGGAATGTTTCTGCGCAAGTGTGTTGTGGTTCCTGGAGCCGCGACGGAAAATACTACATCTTCTCCGCTGTGGTCGGCGGGCACTGGACCATTTGGGCGATCCGAGAAGGGAGCAGCCTCTTCCATCGCACGCACCGCCAGCCTGTGCAACTGACTTTCGGACCAAACGACTTCGCGGAACCCGTCGCCGACGGCAATAGAGTCTTCTTCGTCGTCCTGGAAAGTTTGAGCGAGAATCTGGTGCGTTACGATTCCAGGACGAAGCAATTCGTGGCGCATCTTCAAGGGATTTTATTCGCGATCGATCCACTCGACGCCTGGCACAATGAGTGGATTGCTTACTCGGCCTCCGCAGGGGGCGAGTCACGAGGAGAAATCTGGCGAAGCAGGCCGGATGGTACCGGCCGGCAACAATTGACTTCCCTTCCGTTTGGGGCGCGTCGCCCGCGCTGGTCATCCGATGGAAAGCTGCTTACCTTTAATGGCTTCACATCCGGCAACCAGTTGAAGTCCTACGTGATGCCCTCGGACGGCGGCACGCCACAGGAGCTTTTGCCGTCGGGCCGCGCCAGCGCGGACCCCGACTGGTCGCCGGACGGGAAAAGCCTGATTTTTGCCGTGGGGCCCGGTTACACAGGGTGGCCTGCATCAGAGAGTGGCATCTTTCAGATCGACCTGCAGACCCGCCAATACGCAAAGCTGCCGGGGTCGGACAATTTGTTTTATCCACGATGGTCACCGGCGGGGCGCTACATCGCCGCCGTGACTGACGACGGCAGCAAGATGATGCTGATGCTTTACGATTCTGAGTCGCGCCGCTGGTCGCAACTGGCGCAGGGAATGCTTCTGCAGAACCCTACGTGGTCGCCCGACGGGCAATCCATCTACTATCAGGACGCCTTTGAACCCTCACAGCCCATCTATCGCGTCTGGATTGCCGGACACAAGCGAGAGCGCATCGCGGACTTCGAGGAACTCTACAATTCAGGCGTCGTCCGATCCCTGTTCGCCGGCCTTGCGCCCGACGGTTCTCCATTGGCGCAAATCAATCGAAATTACGGCGACGTCTTCGCCCTTGACCTCGATCTCCCGTGAAACGAATGTTTGCGTAATGGGCAAAGGACGCCAGTTTTCAAAACACTCCCGGTCAGGAGCACTTCAAGGGTGGTTCAGGGACTGCATTTCACTTTTGACTTTGAACTTACCGCTGCGCGGGCGCGGCGTCTGCGGCGTCGATGGCGTCGCCGTTCACCACCAGCTCGACGCGGCGATTCTTCTGCCGCCCTTCGGGCGTGTCGTTCGGCGCGACGGGCTGCGTTTTGCCGAACCCTCGCGCGACGACCGCGCTGCCCGCGACTCCCTCCTCGATGAGGTATTCGCGCACGGCTGCGGCGCGGTGCTCGGAGAGTTCCTGATTGTAGTCATCTCCTCCAACGCTGTCGGTGTGTCCCTCGATTTGCAGGTTCAGCCCCGGATGAGCCAGCACGATGCCGGAAATCTTCGCGAGCTTTTCACGCGCCGCGCCCCTCAGCGTGTAGCTGCCCGTGTCGAACAGAACGTCCGACATGTTGACGATCAGGCCCCGCGCGCTGTCGCGCGTTTGCAGGATCGTGTTTAGCTGGTCGAGGAGTTGTGCGCGGAGCGCTGCCTTTTCCGCTTCCGAATCCTGCACGGCCTTGCGGGCCCGTTCGGCGTCCGCCTGCGCGGCCTGTTGTTGCGCGAGCGCTGCGGCCTTGGCAGCTTCGGCGTTGGCCGTAGCGGCTTGTGCGCTGACCGCGGCGGCCTCGGCGTTGGCTTTGTCGCGAGCGGCCTGCGCGGCAACCGCTTCAGCCTCAGCTCTATCGCGAGCCGCTTGAGCAGCGGCCAAGCGCGACCGCTCCGCCTCCGCTTCGGCAGCCTGCTGTTGCGCTAATGCTGCGACGCGTGCGGCTTCGGCTTCGGCCTTCTCGCGAGCCGCGCGTTCCGCCACCAATTGCGCTTCCAGCGTGGCGCGCTGTGCAGCTTCGGAATCGGCTTTGGCTTTTGCCTCCCGATCCGCGGCCGCTTGACGTTCCTGCGCTTGCCGTTCTTCGTCCAGACGCTTCACGGTAATCGCGCGCGCATCTTCAGCCGTCTGAACGGCCTCGCGCGCCGTCATGTCAATCTGCTTCTTCTCGCCTTTTTTCTTTTGGTAGCTCTCCGCTTGATCGAGGAGTTGCGACGCCTTCTGATAGCTGTCGGCCGCATAGTGGTCCGCGCCTGTCGCTTTGGCAATTTGGATCGCGTTGCGCGCTTCGTACAGGCCGAGCGGAGTGTGCGAGTCGAGCGCCGAAGGCTGCGCGTTCCCTTCGACAAACTGATACTGGCCGCGCTGCAAAAGGTCAAACTTCGCGTCCATTTCTTCCACATCGCCGATCGTGTCCGGGCGAACCACATTCTCGAGCACCACCACTTCGCTCGGTTGCGTCACCGCGAAGTACGGCTCCGCGGTCACGATCAGAGCGAACGCCTGCAACTGCGCGGTCACGTCGAGCTTGCTCTTCGAGCCTTCGAGGAGCACTTCGCCAAGATTGTCGGCGCGGCCCTCGGGCGAAACCGCCCAGAGGACGTAGGTCAAGAACTCAGGACCGAAGCGGGTGGCCGGTTCCAGTTTTTCGAATTGTGCCTGCACGCGGACGGCGCCGCGCTTCCCTTCTACTCGGGCTTCTCCATGAGCCAGCGGCAGCAGGACCGTGCCGCGAAAATCGATCTTGGTGGGGCCGCTGAGATGCCGGTAATTGATGGCTTTCGTGGTTCGCGCCGTGATGGTGACCCGGTAGAGCGGGCTCGACTGCTTGTCCTGCTGCGGCGGCGCCTGTTGCTGTTGCGTTTGCTGCTGAGCGGCGGGCGGGGTGGCGGGCGCCGCTGCCTGCGTCTGGCCGAACGAGGGCGCGGCCGAGCCGCCTAGAATTCCCGTCAGCACGAGACATAAGGATGCGATTTTCACGTCGGACTCCCTGACCGCACTTCGGGCGGTCTCCATAGCAGTTCGCTTCGCCACTTTCGGGCGAGCTTCTGAACAATGAGAACGGATGCGGATAATCTTCTGGGTTCAGGTTAGCAGAAGGAACCGCAGGCTTGAGAATCTGGCAAGACCATGATGTACAAGTAATTACCGGCAAAACGGAACGAATCGGCCGGGCAGTTCTCGCCCGCTAGCCCCTTTTGACACCACTTTGACAGCAACGGAACGACTGCAAGTCTCGTCCAACGAGTATACAGTTTGCGGAAGAAAGGCAGTTTAGGACCGAGCTTCGGCTCCGGTAGAATCGCTGCCTTTCATTCCAGGGGTTTTAAGCCCTGAGGCAATCGCATCAGCGCTTACGAAGGGTCCGGCGACTCGGGTATGGCAAATTCATCGCTTTGGCGTCGACAAGGCTCCCGAGTGGGTTTTGCCGCTTGCGCCATCCTGCTCGCGGTACCAGTCGGGATTGCCCAGTCAGCGCCGCCCTCGCACGCGAAGGTCGAGCTGATTGCCGACGAGGTGGCTCCATCCGCCACGACGACGTGGGTCGGGCTGCTCTTTCACCTGGATCCGGGCTGGCACATCTACTGGCAGAACGCCGGCGATTCGGGGACGCCGCCTAAAGTCGACTGGCGCCTTCCGGCGGCGTATCGCGCGGGCGCTATTCGCTGGCCTCAGCCCGTGCGGCTCGGTGGCGGATCGGTGATCGACTATGGCTACGAGGATCAGGTGCTCCTGATGGCGCCAATCGAGCGCGCCGCGAATTCACTGGCGGCCGCGGCAGTTCCCATCGCCGTCGACGTCAAATATCTGGTCTGCCGCGAGGTGTGTATTCCGGGCAAGGCGCATTTGACACTGTCGCTTCCGGCCACGGGCGGTGACCCGCCGGCCCAGGCGCCGCAGTGGCACGCGATTTTCCAGAACACGCGCGCGCAACTGCCTACACCCGCTCCCGCCGGCTGGAAGATATCAGCGGCCTCAGAGAAGAGATATTTCGTCCTCTCAGTGCAACCTGAAACACCTGTTAAGAGCGCGACGTTCTTTCCTCTCGAATCTGGGCAGATCGAGAACTCTGGTCCGCAAACTTTCACGTCGACGAAAAATGGATTTTATTTGATGATTCCGGAGTCGGACCAATTGGTAAAGCCAATCGGGACGCTGCGTGGGCTTCTCGTTCTGGGACCGGGACGAGCCTACGAGATTGCACCGCACGTTCTGCAGGCATCTCGCATAATTCAAAATGGATCGGAACTGAGGAGGCAACAATGAAGAAGCGGCTTGCATCGGCGGCGATGGCAGCAATGGCGGTGCTGATCGTGCTCTCAGTGGCGCGCGCGGCCCGGATCGGAGACCGTGCGCCCGATTTCACCGCAACGGACAGCAACGGCAAAACGCAAAAGCTCTCTGACTACCAGGGCAAGTTCGTCGTGCTCGAATGGACCAACCGCGGCTGCCCTTACACCCTAAAGCAGTACAACAGCGGAAACATGCAACGCCTGCAGCACGAATGGACGAGCAAGGGAGTGGTTTGGCTCACGGTGATTTCGTCCGCGCCGGGCAAGCAGGGCTATGCTACAGCGCCAGAGGAAAATTCCTATCTGAAGCAAGTGAGCGCCACGCCGACCGCGGTGCTGCTCGATCCGGATGGCACGCTCGGCCACCTCTACGACGCGAAGACCACGCCGCACATGTTCATCATCAACCCGCAGGGCGTGCTCATCTATAACGGAGCAATCGACGACAAGCCCACCACTGACGTGGCAGACGTGAACGGCGCGAAAAACTATGTCTCGCAGGCGCTCGACGAGGCCATGTCCGGCAAGCCCGTCAGTATCGCGACGAGCCGCCCGTACGGCTGCTCGGTAAAATATCCGAACTAATGATTGCCGTCGATGTGGTCAGCATCTACGCCGAACTGGAGAATCTGGGAATCAGAATTTGGATAGACGGCGGGTGGTGCGTAGACGCGCTCCTCGGTGAAGAAACGCGCCCCCACACAGACCTGGACATAACGATTCAGCAGAAAGATGTCTCGAAGCTGCGTCACTTTCTGCAAACGCGAGGATTCAAAGAGATAAAGCTGGAGGAAGCCAGGCCTTGGAATTTCGTTCTTGGCGATGAGAGCGGCAGAGAAATCGACGTCCACGTCATCGTAATCGATGCGGCGGGAAACGGGGTGTATGGGCCGGCCGAAAACAGCGAAACATACCCCGCCGCTTCATTGACGGGAACTGGTTCGATAAACGGTCGAAGCGTCAGATGCATTTCGCCTGAATGGACGGTGAAATTTCATAGCGGCTACACTCTCAGAGAGAAGGATTTTCGAGACGTCTCCGCTCTGTGCAAAAAGTTTTGCATCCAGTTGCCGGAAGCATTCGCCCAGTTTAAGAAATAAAGCTAGGCACTCTCCAGGGATACAGCGCTACCACCACTTTCCTAACTTTTCGAATCAGTTCACCTGCGCCACGGGAATAATCACGCTTCCCACTTCCGCCGTGGCGGGATCTTCCACCAGGATTCGCAGCGTGGCGGCGTTGGCTTTTGGTTGCACATATTGGTGAAATGGAAAACCCGATTTCAGATAATCCGCATACTGTTTATCGGTGAAATGAAGGGCAATTGTGCTCGCGGCCTGTGCAAGAACTTTGCCTGACGGATCCTGCTCAACTGTGACCACATCGATGGTTCTTTTACGCGCCCCGCCATCCTGCATGAATGGAAGACTACGGATGTCGATCGAGCCGAAAATGCTCAGGCAGCGGGGCAAGGGTTTATCCACTCGATCTACTCTGACCCGCAGAGGAATCGCGGATGACTCTATCGGGCTCCGCACCGCGGCAACCAGATTATGGCGGTTCTCGTCTTTGGTTGACTGCGTGTCTTCGAATGCGAAATAGGCTTTCGGATAACGCACGGTCACGCCCCTGCGTTTCACCTCTACCTTGAGTTCATGGAACTTTCCATCAATCGAATTGCTATCGATGTAGAAACCAACCCTGTACGTGACTGCCGAATCTTCGACCGCTTTCCGGATTGCGCCGGTCAGATCGTTCGTATTAACGAAGGCGCGGCCCCCGGTGTCTTCAGCCATTTTCTCCATGGTGTCAATGCCAGTTGGTTGATCGGCCTGGGACGCGTCGTTATTAAGCTCGAGTAAACTACCGAGCTCGCCTCGAACTGTTGCGTCGGTTTCGGATGAGACGGAAGGCGAGCGAGGAAGGAATCCACGAGCATCCACCGGATAAGCCGCGATATTGGCGCGGCCCAATATTCGCGCGATTGCCTGGCCCGAGAACGGAAGATTCGCGGTGAGCCAGAGCAGATTTTTTCGCCCGGGAATATCAGCAACATGCGCTGCAATCGCCATTAGAGCGGACATGGTTTCTTGCGCGCGAGCCTGATTATTGAGCGCTGCTAAACTCTGCACGTCTGCATCGACGTGCTCGTTAAACTTGCCGGGCACGGGAGTGTAGTATTTACCCGGTTCAACGGTCTCCCTTTGGGTCCTTGACGCGGTGTCGTATGTGTTGACGACGGCCAAGAGATGATCGCGATCGCAGGTGAAGTCGCAAAGGACATGCAGTGAATTGGTAAGCCCGTAGATGGCGATCCGATCGTCACGGTCCAGCTTTTTGAGGAACTCAATTAGGTGTTGCTTTGCTTTCGCAAGCGCATGGTCCTCGAGCCAAAACGGGGTAGTCTCATAAGTTCCGGGCGTTGAACCCGACAGTGTATTGAGATTATCCAGCAGGATGATCGTCACGCTCCTCGGTCTGTTCGATCCATACTGGGGCAAATTGGAGAAAGTGTTGGCCGGCAAGGGCTGCGCCGGCGGCGCGGATTCGCTGGATTCGGCCGAGAAGACGCTGATTTTCCGCGGTTTCCCCCGGTCGAGCACGACGAAATCGTCCTTTGTCAGATCTTCCACGGGGCCGTTGCTGTCGCGAACAATAACGCCAATCTGGACCAAATGAGTCGCGACGCGAATCTGCGGATTCTGCGGCGGGTTCTGCGATGCCAGAGCCGTTGGCACCAGCAGCAACGCAAGAATACTTGCGTAGCGACCAAGTCGGAATTCAGCAGATGACCTCATGGTCGTGCCTTTGCGGACGGAGACTCGCCAAGATTACCACTCTTATCAGGCTGGTGGTTTTCCCTTCGCGAGGTCAGAGCGGACAGAAGACAACGGGGGGCACTTCCCTGCGCTAAGAACCTGGAACCGGTTTTGCCGCTGCTGGCGCCGGTGCGGGCGCCGGCTGTTCCGCGTAGTAGCCGTCGCGGGCCTGCACGATCAGGTCCTTCTGCTTCGTTGCGAGATGAATCTTGCGGTAGTCGGCGCTCGTGGGCGATTTATCCGGAACGTAGCCCAGAATGTACTGGCCTCGCAGATCCTGCTGAATCAGATCGTAAATCTGATCGACGGCCTGCTTCTTCGTGACTTCAAATAGGCGGCCGCCCGTTTCTTTCGACATGCGATCCAGAATCTTCTTGCCGTCGGGACGCTCTTCTCGCTGTTGCGGGTAGTGCCGTCCGCCTCCGCCCCCTCCGCCGGGATAGCCGCCGCCCGGATACCCGCCAGGCCCGCCCATCCCGATGTGAGGACCGCCGTGACCTTCGTGCCCGCCGTAGGACTGCTCATCTTTGAACAGAATTGAATACACCACGGTGTTCGCGCGCTGTGCCGCTTCTATGGCACTCGAGAGACTTTCCTTGCTGCCGCGATCCACCCCGTCCGAAAGAATAATCAGCGCTTTCCGGCCCTGCTGCTTTTTCATCATGTCGTCCGACGCGAGAAACACCGCGTCGTAAAGCAGCGTCCCGCCGCCGTGATGATGCCCGCCGCCCTCGCCCTGCGTTTCGCTGGCATCTTCGAGCTCCGGAGTTTGCAGTTCGCGAAGAGCGTCCTGGAGTTTTTTGTGCGAGGACGTCAGATCCTGCAGAAGTTCCACCTCGCGATCGAAATGAATCAGGAACGCCTGGTCCTTTTTGGTGTCTTTATCTTCACTTTCGCGCAGTGCCTGATCGATGAAAGTCGCGCTTGCGGTGCGTTCCTGATCGATCAGGCGTCGCTGGCTCATGCTCGTGTCTACCAGCAATCCGACGGTGAGCGGGAGATCATTCTCGCGGGCGAAATAGCTCACAGTTTGCGGACGCCCGTCCTCGTCGAGCGCGAAATCGTCCTTGGTCAGGTTCGAGATGATCTGCCCTTTCTTGTCGCGGACGGTGGCGGCCACCGTGACCATATTCGTTTCGACGGCGATTTTCGGTGGCGTTGGTGGTTGTTGCTGTTGCGAAGGCGGCGCTGGTGTCGGCGTTTGTTGCTGCTGTTGCGGAGGCGGCAGATGTTGCTGACCGTGCACTGGAATGCTCGGCAGCAGCACGAGCAACAGCGAGAGAAAGATCGAAATGGGGCGCCGCGCGAACTCTGTGGTGCGCGTCATAGGGCGGACTTCAAAGGCGCGGTCCATGCCTGACACTTCATAGATTCCGTTTCGCCGCGTTGGAAGTTCCAAAATTTGACCATGCATCCGTGTCCCCGAAGTGCCGCCGATCTGCCAATGTTTCTGCGAGTTAGACGCTTACGAAATCTTTAGGGTTGGCTTACACCTCCCTAACCTCGCAGCTAGCGTCGAATGGGGTGGGAGCCCCGACTTTAGTCGGGGGAGCACGGCCTTCAGGCCGTGCGGAAGGAGCCTGCTAAGAAAAAAGGGGCTTTTGGCCTGGGCCTTTTTCAACTCTTCCAAACTACGGCGTCACACTAACCTGCTTGCCCGAATACTGCACCGTCTTGTCGGATTGCGGCGTGGGGGCGATGCCGTTTCCGTGGCCTTCGCCGACGAACACAATCTGAAATGTTCGCGACTGCAGCATGCCTGGAAATTGCCCCTGGCGATCGCCGATCGTCAATTTGTGAGCGGCATCGTCCCATCCGATGGGGATCGTGGCGTGAACTCCCTTTTCATAGTTGTAGTTGTCGTTCTCATCCTCGTACAACGTGAAGCTGCCATTCGCGCCCGTATAAATGCGGAGTTCGATCGGGTCAGCCTTCTCGGTTGAATACTGAATGTCCGGGCCCATCGGCAGAATCGATCCGGCGCGAACGTACAACGGAATGCGATCGAGCGGGGCCGCGGCATCGAGTGTCACGCCGCCATTCACCGCACGCCCGTTCCAAAAGTCATACCACTTCGCTTTCGGCAAATAGATATGGCGCGATGTCGCGCCCTGTTCCGTCACCGGATTGACGAGCAGCGCGGGACCATACATGAATTGGTCCCCGATATTCTGCGCGCGAACGTCGGTGCGGAAATCCGCGACGAGCGGTCGCATCGGAGTGTAGCCTTCATTCGTCACCTTCCACCCAAGCGAATAGATATACGGCATCAGGCGATAGCGCAGTCGGTCGAAGCTCGTCAAAATCTGTTGCGCGTCGGCACCGTACGACCAAATCTCATTTGCGTTCGTTTTGCGCGTGCCGTGCGCGCGGAAAATCGGGCAAAACGCACCGTACTCGAACCAGCGCACATAAAGTTCGCGATAAGCGGGGTCGTCCGGATCGTTGATCGTGAAGCCGCCAATGTCCGTAGTCCAATACGGAAGGCCCGAGAGTTCGAAATTCAGTCCCGCAGGAACCTGCCGCGCGAAACTAAACCAGTCGGATTCCACGTCGCCGGACCACGCCGTCACCGAATTGCGCTGGATTCCCGCGAACGCCGACCGCGAAAGAATGAAGACGCGCTTCTGATCTGATGTGGCGCGCTGCCCCTCGTAAACGCCCGCCGTATGCGTCAGCGGAAACATGTCGGCGAACCGCGCGCCGTTGCCCAGAGCCACCTTTTCCGTCTCGAGAATGTTCTTCTCGCGAGCTTCGGTTTCCGGCTCGTCCGAATCGAGCCACCACGCATCCGCGCCTTGCGCGAAAACTTTGTCGAGTAGGTTCCAATAGTATTTGCGCGCCTCGGGATTGAACGCGTCGTAAAGGGCTTGCCCGGTGGGATGGATATCGTTCGGCCCGACCTTCATCTTGTCGATGAAGTAGCCTCGCTTATCCATGTCGTCGTACACGGGCGAACCCGGATTGAAATACGCCCAGTACGAAAACATGATGTGGACGTGGTTGTCGTGCAGCTCCGTCATCATGCCTTTCGGATCGGGATAATAATTCTTGTTGAACACGGGCTCCCCCATCGTGTTCCACCAGAACCAGTCCTGAACGATGTTGTCGAGCGGAATATGCAGATCGCGATATTTGTGAGCGATCGAGAGCAGCTCCGCCTGCGAGGCGTAGCGGTTCTTGCACTGCCAATAGCCGTAGGCCCATTTGCCGAATAGCGGAACCGCGCCCGTGAGTTCGCGATAGCTCGCGATGATCGGGTCGAAATCGGGCCCGTATAGGAAGTAATAATCCACCGCGTCCGCCACATCCGAGCTGAGATACAGCGCGTGCAGGAAACGATTGTTGAAGCGGCTGTGCGACGCGTTGTTCCACAGTATCCCGTAGCCTCTGGTGGAAACGAAGAACGGCACGGAAATATTCGTGTTGTCCTGCAGGAGATCCACATCCTCGCCGTGATAATTCCAAACCCCGGCCTGATGTTGCCCGAGTCCGTAGAAAGCCTCGGTTGAGTCCCACAGGCCCGAGAACATCTCAGCGCGGAAAGTTTTTTCGCCGTTGACCTCGACCGGAGTCAGGCTTCTGGCGCCATCTTCGAACAGCCTGTTCCCCGCAGCGTCGCTGAAAAGGATCGCGCCATTCTTTCGCGCGACGGTCACCTTCATCTTCGGCGTGGTAAGAGTCACCGCCTTGTCCGTCGAATCCATGCCCCATTGCACGGGAGCCCAGTCGGTTTTCGTCACGATGTACTGAGGCACGTCAGGTATCGAAGCTCCCGCGGCGTAGACCACGTGGATGATCCCGTCGGCGCAAACCTGGAAGCGCAACGTTCCCGTTTGCATCGTGAGCACCACGCCATCCGCCTGCTTCTGCACGGCCGTCACGCCGTTCAAGGGAACCCACTGCGCCCCGGCAAATGAGGCCGAGAGTACGAACGCAAACGCCAAAGTAGCGGCCATAACCGCGAATCGTTTTTTGTTCATCATTGAATTGATCGGAATTTCGCGAAGAATGAATTGAGAATTATCAGGTGCACCGTCGCAAACTCTGGCCCAGGGGTTGATCTTTGTCAACTCAAATTCGCGTGCTTTAGAGTCCAATCTCCATTAGAAAATCGTTTATGCTCCCCGTCGCCCTTGACGCGACAGCCTAGCCGCTGACCTTTTTCAGTTGTCGCGCCATCCGATGATCTCTCCTGGGTTCGCCTACTGGAGGCACATACAGCGTGGTTAAGGGAGACACTCGTACCTTTGCCAAATCGCTCACGCGCACCCAATGCACCCTTGGCTTGCAAACGGCGAATTGCGAAGCTTCGTACAGGATTACCTTGTGTCTTCCGGGGTAAAACTTTCGAAGTTCGCCGACAAGCAGTTTCAGTCCGCGGCGATTGCAAGCTCGAAGAGGGACTTTGGCCTCCCCGATAAAACCGATCTGCCAAAGCAACAGCGGGTGACGAGGATCGAATCGCCGCACATTTCGAAGGAAGTAGGTCGCGCCATAGCTTTGAGCTCCCACGGCATTTGGATCCAAGCCCACGTCGGCATACAAGCAATCCATGGCGGATATACCGGGCAACATCCTTGCTGGAAAACCTTCGATCCTCGCCTGCCGGATGGCCGCGTGGCCTGGCTCTGCCAGCACTCCGGGGTGACCGTAGAATGCGGCGCACACTTTCAGGCCTTGGCGGACGTGCTTCAGAATCTGTTCCGCCATTTCCGAATACGTCAGCCGTCGCAGTTTTTTTGTGCTGTACAAGCTCGAGAGAGATTCCGCGGAGGAATTGTGCTTCCGAATCCACTGGATCGTGATCGGATCAGCCATCGCATAGAACACCTTGTCCGCTTGTTCAATACATGCTTGCGCCTGCATTGTGATGTGCGTGACAGCCTCAATTCCCGTTCCGACTACGGTCAGCGAGCCTTTCTTTCGCTTCTTACTCATGCAGTCTTTCCGCCGCCGTAAAAGCGCACGCCCAAAGCGCGTCTGATGCGCGACGCGCTTCCGCTGGTAAGCACCTTCCTCTCCGCCACGCTCAGGCGTGCACGCCTCATCGACTCTTGTGGATTGTTGATGAATTCTGTGAGTCTCTGAGGGTTCGAGGAAAGCAACAGGAGGAAATCAGCCAGAGTGCTCATGGATTGTCTAGACTCCCCACCACTTTTGCCGCCTGCTCGGTTCAACGTCCCACGGCACTTATCAGAACCGCAGCGGCATTTGAGAAGCGGGAGCTTCCGGCTGTATGCGTAGTCCCAGGTTAGCTCCTCGCCTTGAGAGATGCTTCGCCGGCTCACAAGCAGAAGCTTCCCGCGCCTGCGCTTCGAGTGAAGATTCGGATCGCAGCTATGATTGATGAACTCGGCGCCGGAACCGCCCCGCGATCCGTCAAGAACACAGCGCGAGTTCAAACGCACCAGATAGGCATTGATGCGAACGCCCGGCTTCTTCGCATTCCTAACCGCCTGCGCTCTCGTCAGCCGCTTGCCTTGGTACTCGATCACCGTCGCGCCCTTCGGAATGGCGTCGAGCGTGAACACACCAAACCTGTGGACGCGGGACCTGCCGATTCGTAGTTGGTAGATCGAGAATCGCCGCGGAACGCGCCGAAACGCCGGAACCAGACGCTGAAATCTCATCTCAACGAGCCACGTCTTGGGCCTTCTGTCGAGATAGAATCCGCTGCCGCCCACTCGTGCCCGCGGCTTATTCGTCCTTCATGTAGAGGGGATGCACGATTGTCTTCGGGCTAACAGTCTTGCTCATTTTCTTGCCCTTCTTGAGTCGCTTTGACCCTGCCTTCGTTCGGCGCTTTGCTGGCATGGCTGAGTCTCCTTTGCCTTAATTTCAGAAACGTAACTGGCCCTGAGTGGCGCGAATACTATCGGAGCAACCTTTAGAATGCAATCGGATTAGCGGGCATGAGACCAACTCCGAGAGAAGGAGACGTAACTCTCGACGATGCCCGGCATTGTCGAAGTTTCGTAAGCCGTATACTTCCCGAGCGAGGGCGAAAAGAGTGAAAATCGAAATCGTTCACTGCCCCACCTGACACCACAATGCCGCACAGGTCGCGAGTCTTGCGGCGCTCAGTCCGCTCAGGCGTGGATGGCCGCGCCCAGCAACTGCTTCAACGCTTCCACATATTCGGTAAGAGCCTGTCGGCCCGCTTCGCTGATGCGATAAACGGTTTGTGGCTTGCGCGACACGAACTTCTTTTCCACGGCCACGTACCCAGCCTCCTCCAGTTTCAGCAGTTGCGCGCCGAGGTTGCCGTCGGTGGCCTCCGTCTTGGCGCGGAGCCACGTAAACTCGGCCTCCTCCACGCCGCTGAGCAGCGAAAGCAGCGCCAGCCGCAGCCTGCCGTGAACCACCGGATTGAGTTCGGGCAGGTCAGGCATGGATTGGAGCGGACCGTTTGCGCTCCTGCGCTTCGGCGATCGCGCCGTAAATGCCGAACGCGATCTGGCAAAGGAAGATGGCCACCACGAACACGATCGTGCTCTGCGTGTCGCTGCCAAAACACGCAGCCACAGCCGCCACCCACCACACTACCGCGCAAGCAAACTGAATCTTCCAGCGAAGAATCAGCCCGGACGCTCCGTTAGCCATCCCAAGGATGGCCGCAACGACGGCCAAGAAAAGATGCTGATCGGTCAGCCTTCCACTTAGGCCAAGGGCCAGGAAAAGCACAAACATCGAAACTCCCAGAGCGATCCAAATAGACCCAATTGCCCGGCCCAAGGTGGTCTCCGGATGATCGCTGCCCTTCAAGGAAGCCACGACCACGGTAACAATCACCGCCACCAACATTGTTGCCGGCCAAGCCCACGCGGTGTGACCCCACTCGGACCACGCGAGCGCGACATAGTACGCAACGCCCCACAGCACAAACGTCCATCCCCAGCTCTCTGTGTTCCGCCGCCCTTCGGCGATCATGCTCTCGATCAGGGTTAACCTCTCGTTCAGTTCTTGCTCGGTGGTGTTGTCCTGCATCGCAGTCTCCTTTTACGATTTCGAATGACGAGGCCCGATTGACGAATTTCGAATTACCGCCTATTCGCTCGTTCGCTCTCACGTCGGCGCGAGCGCGCTGTCCTCAACTTGATCCAAGCGCTTCACGGCTGATGCTGCAGCAGCATGTCCACACTGCGGTGCGGAGGATTGCCGCCAACGGTCACGTCGGTCGCTTCGCTCCACTCGCCTTTGTCGGTCAGATGCATGGTGTTCACGATGTGCGCTGGCCCGGACGTAAAGCTCCACGAAAAACCGTTCGCGGGCGCCGATAGCTCCGTGTCGACGTAGTGCCCGTCGTTGTAGGCGCGGAAGCGATATGTATGCGAGGCATCGTCGTACACAATCGTCGCCAGCGCGTTGAACTGTACTTTGCCGTCGGCGCCCGTGCTCTTCCCCTCAATCAGCAGGACGAGTCCGTCAAGCTTGTACTCCACATTTTCCGTCTGCGTCAGATGAACCGGCTCGCCCGGCCCGCGAACCACGGTGATAGGCCCCGTCCAGTGCCCCGCCAGAAACGAAAGTTTGCGCATGGCCTCGCGCTGCACATCAACGCTGTTCGCACCGGGCTGCTGGGCATCAACCGGCAGACTCAACGAGCCCGCACATGCTGCCGCGAGTAACGTGGTGAAGAGAGTTGTAGAAAGTAAGGGACGAAGGGTGAAGCTGGAACCCGCAGTTTTCATTGGCCAACTCCTTGAGTGCAGAACCCCTAAATGCGAGGAAGGCTATTTCGGAGCGATCTCGCAGGAATAGAGTACTCTATGTCCTAGAGTGGCGTCAAACACATTCACCAAGCGCCGCCGAAAAGCATGCAAGATGCAGAAAGTACGGGAGATGATTGTTCCCAGACTTTGAGAAACCTCTTTGCCTTTGAGTTCTCAAGCGCCGGAGGTGCGGCAGAATCTAGCACAAAGCCTAAGCCATTAAGCTTTTCGCCATCCAGCTCCGCACAGGCGTTTTTTGAGCAGGTTGTCGCCTTCGTCCCTGTCGCTTGAACCGTGGGAGCCCCCGACTCGGGTTTCAGGGCTTGTACTTGCCTGCCCGCTGCGGCGGGCAAACCCTGAGCCTAACCAGTCGGGGGAGCAGCGCCTTTAGGGCGGTGCGGCAGCGGGCCCGCGCGCAATTTCATCGGCTTCAGCCGCGGGGATTTATCCGGCTCTTTGGCTCCTCGGCATCCGCGACGCGGGTTCGGACCACGCCTGCGGATACCGCCAAAATAAAAATGGCGGCTAGGCAATTCACTGAGCGATAATCCGCGCCAACATGGCCGGCCAGCCCATTGCCAGACGCGCTGGTGCATTTGTCCACAGCGTCCTTCCGGCGGAGCCCACACATTGGCTACTGCTTGTCGGTTCGACATTCCTGTTCATTTCCCGCACGCTCCGTTGGTCGCCAAGATTTGATTTTGTTCCCGGTATGTCTGTTCCCCAACCCTACGTCTGGAGATTGGAGATTCCCGGCTTGGGATTAGGGCTCATGGTCGCAGGAAGCATCGGTTTGTTCGCCGCTCTCGTAAAAACGCGAAAGCCGGCCCGGCTGCTGTTTTTCGGCGTGATGCTTTTGAGCCTCGCCACCCTTGTTCTAATCGGCGCGATTGCTACTTTGTCATTCGGAAAGCTTGGTGAGCCGGGATATTTCGCGCCGAGTTTGCCCGGGGCGCCTGCGCTCTCGCGATTTCAAATGGTTGTTCAGTTGACCGCGAACCTCAGTGTCGGATGGCGATTCGCAAATGTGGGTCTCGTCCTCGTCGCGATTTTCTTGATTCTATTTGTACTTCAACGCAGCTCACTTCCAATGTCTGTGCGGGCAACGTCTAACCATCCGCTGGCCAGTCCTCCGGGGGACCAACATCGACGCACGATGCTTTTTGTTTGGGCAATGATTTGCTTGGTCGCACTGCCCGACATCCTGAGTATCGCGATTCTACTCGGCGTGAGACAGACCCGATACGCTGCCTTGGCTGGAACCACGAGCTTAACGACGCTGGTTTTCGCCCTACCGCTGTTGGCCTTCGTTTTGCTGGCGGTCGGAAAAGAGGGGCGAAAGCTAGTGGGAAAATCGCTTCGGCTCCCTCACATCCGATACGTCGCTTTGGCTGCGTTCGTTCCAGCGGCAGTCGGGTTCGCTTGGCCGACGCTCACCTTCGCGTACGCCAGAGTTCACTGGACAACTTATGAGCGATCTAGAGGTTATCCCGCGCCTGACGCGGGTGACTATTTTCGACTACCTGGGTTTTCGTCACTATGGCTTCTTGTTCCAGCGTTGGTCGAGGAGGTTGCTTGGCGAGGTTACCTGCAACCTCAGTTCGTTCGACGGTACGGGCTTGCGAGAGGAGTGTTTTTCGTTGGCTTAATTTGGGGCGCGTTCCATTTTTCGTGGAATTTCCACTCGACAATGACGGACCAACGAGTGCTGCTGACCCTGTCCGAACGTCTCCTCGGAACGGTGGTCCTCAGTTATGTTTTGGCGTGGCTCACGATTCAGTCAAAATCGATCCTTCCTGCGGGCATCGCTCACGCGACTTACAATATCTTCATCACGGACTACTCTTTCACCTTCCGAACGCCGTGGTGGCTCGCCATTGTTCTCTGGGCCGCAGTCGGCTACTTGCTCTTCCGCTACTTTCCCCCCACGAAGCCTGCGGAGCCCACCGCACTAAGTCTGCCGCAGGGGCCAGTAGTTATAGAACTACTACCTTAACTTTGTTACTACCCATCCGACGAATTCCGTGCTACCATGGCCCGTTTTTAAGAGCTGCCAAATTGACAACGCGGGCCGAAGCAGCAGGGCCAGTACTCGAAACTATGAAATCTGGAGGTCGGCTGTACTTGCAGGCGCGCATAAAGTCGCCTGTACTTACAGGCGCCCATATAAAACGGAGAAATTCTAAATAACGGGAACGCGATTAGAAATCGCCGTAAGCTTATGAAAACACTCAGTCGGAGGTGGTTCTAATAACCGTAGGGTGGGGGGGGTATATTTTGCAGTTGCGATTAGACAATTCAACGCTAATACAAATAATGGAATCGGCCAGCGCATCCTCGAAACACCCACCCGGCCCCGGCGGCCCTCGGCGCGCCGAAGCGCTTCGCGCGCAGGCGGCTGACCGAAACTGCGTTTGGCAGAAATGTCCGCAACTCCTCTGCAATCAACAAAAGCGAACATCATGACCGAAACTACTACCACACCCCTCGCTCTCGCGCCTGGTGGCCGTTGCGACTCTCGCCACTCGTCACTCGCCACTTTTCCGGTAAGATACCGCCCATGAAACGAACTCTTCTCTTAGTCCTCATCCTCTGCCTTCGCGCTGCGGCTGCCGATCCGCAGCCTGCAACGCTGATCGCAAACGTTCCGGGCCGCGCCATTCAGAGTTTGAACGGCGTGTGGCACGTGATCGTCGATCCTTACGAGACGGGGCTCTCGGCGCGTTTCTACGAGGACCGCAAGCCGAAGGACAAGCGCGACCTGGTCGAATACAACTTCGACGCCTCCCCTACTCTGAACGTTCCGGGCGACTGGAATTCGCAGCGTGAAGATTTGTTCTTCTACGAAGGCATCATCTGGTACAAGCGGGCGTTCACCTATCACAAGCGCGACGGCATGCGCACGTTCGTCCACTTCGGCGCCGCAAACTACATGGCTCGCGTCTACCTGAACGGCACAAAGCTCGGCGAGCACGAAGGCGGCTTCACGCCGTTCGATTTCGAAATCACGAACACCGTGCGCGACGGCGACAATTTCCTGATCGTCGAGGTCAACAACGTCCGTCGCGCCGACGCAATCCCAAGCCTGAACAACGATTGGTGGAATTATGGCGGGTTGACGCGCGACGTCGATCTGGTGGACGTCCCGCAGACTTTCATTCGCGACTATTTCGTGCAGTTTCTCGGCTCGTCATCGAGCGTCGCCGGATACATAAATCCTCGCGCCGCGAATGGCTTGGGCGGCTGGGTGAAACTAGACGGCGCGACCCAAGACACACGCGTAACAGTTCAGATTCCGGAGGCGCAGATCAAGCAAGAGGCTTTAACAGACGCGGACGGCGTCGCCAAATTCGATTTTCTCGCTCACGTCGACCTGTGGTCGCCCGAGCATCCCAAGCTCTACCGTGTGATCGTCTCGACTTTGGACGATCGCGTCGAGGAAGAAGTTGGATTCCGCAGCGTCGAAACGCGCGGCACGCAAATCCTCCTGAATGGGAAGCCGATTTTCCTGCGCGGAATCTCGATGCACGAGGAAGCTCCGTTCCGCGGCGGGCGCGCCTTCTCAGTGGAGGACGATCAGACTTTGCTCGGCTGGGCCAAGGAGCTGGGCTGCAACTTCGTCCGCCTGGCTCATTATCCGCATAACGAGTACATGGCGCGCGTGGCTGACCGGCTTGGCCTGTTGCTGTGGGAGGAAGTACCCGTCTACTGGGGGAACGACTGGAAGAACCCGAAGACGCTCGAAGTGGCCGAAGAGCAGATGCGCGACCTGGTGGATCGCGACAAAAATCGCGCCGCCGTGGCTCTGTGGTCGCTCAGCAACGAAACTCCAATTTCGCCCGAACGCACCGATTTCCTTAAAAGCTTGGCCGTGTACACTCGCCAGCTCGACTCCACCCGGCTGATCACATCCGCCATGAACCACACGGACCGCGACGGGCCGAACACGCGAGTCTTGAGTGACCCCCTGGGCCAATATCTGGACGTGCTGGGAATTAACGAGTACGTCGGTTGGTATGAGGCCGCGGCGGAAGATGCCGACCACATCGAGTGGAAGACGGCGTACGAGAAGCCATTGGTTTTCAGCGAATTCGGCGCGGAAGCTCCGTTCGGAAATCACGGCGACGCGGACGCACGCTGGACCGAGGAGTACCAAGTCCTTGTCTACGCGCATCAGCTTGCCATGTTGCGCCGAATGCCATCGCTGGCGGGAATGTCGCCGTGGGTGCTGATGGACTTTCATTCGGCCCGGCGATTTCTGCCTGGGACGCAGGACTACCACAATCGCAAGGGCCTCATCTCCGATCGCGGTCAGCGCAAGCAGGCATTCTACGTTTTGCAAAAATTCTACAGCGATCTCGCGAAATCCCCGCCTCCGAAATGAACGAACTACGCGTCGGCGCCCAGCCCCACGGCAACAACGAAATACGTCGCCGGCTTGTCGGTCGGATTCGTGATGCCGTGCTCTTCATTCGAGCGGACAAAACCCAAAGAACCTGCATCGATGCGATGAGCCTTGCCCTCGATCGTGATTTCCACCGTCCCCTCGCGAATGAGCCACATTTCGCTGTGGACATGATGGTGCGGCGGATGCGGTGCTCCTCCCGGCGGCAAGGTGGTTTCGTGAGCCTCGATGGATTCTCCGGTCGCCAGCCTTCCCTTCAGGATGTGGCGTGTGATCACGTTGGGCGATTCCTTCACCGGAAGAGTCGCGAACGGATAGACGGCAGATGGCAAAGGATTCGGCGAGGACTGGCCGGCCTCCGCGCCAGACAACTCCGGCAACTGTGCCGAAAGGAACAGGGCCGCTGGCAGGAAAGATACGAGATCACGTCGGGTGACGGTCATCGTTCACCTCCGATGTTTGTCTCAGATGCTGCGCACTCTATGGCGATCGTGGCATGAAGTCAAATTCACCGCCCGCGGACGACTTCAGCCGCCGGCACCTTTCGCCGAATCGAAGCGGATAACGATTGCTCGACCGTGGCGGTGGACGAAGTTTCGGTGCCGTCGCTCAAGAATTTTGAGCGAAGCCGCAGATTTCTCTTGCATCGCAGTGCAATTTCCGTATTCTGCATTTTGCGAAGTCGCTCCGAGAGCCCAGTTAGGAGAGAGCGAGGGTCGCTTAGGGCCGCGCTTCAAGCGCGCCTGGTGGAGGACGCGACAAACAATTGAGCACCATATCGCTCCCCGCCCAGTTCCCCCCCCAAGCAGTACCATCCGCGAAACGAATTGCGAAGCTGGCGTTGTGGCCTCTGGTGGCCGCGACCTTCTTCATGGTGTCCGGCGGCACGTACGGCACCGAAGACATCATCCACGGCGCGGGCTACGGCCGGGGGATCCTGATCCTGCTCCTCACGCCGCTTCTCTGGAGCCTGCCAACAGCGTTCATGATTGGGGAGCTTTCAAGCGCTATCCCTGCTGAGGGTGGCTATTACGCCTGGGTGAGACGCGCCCTCGGGAACTTCTGGGGCTTTCAGGAGGCTTGGTTATCGCTGGTGGCGAGCGTTTTCGACATGGCGATCTATCCGACGCTCTTCGTCGAGTACCTGAAGGTGCTGGTGCCGTGGTTCGCCGTGGGTCATCGGGGGCTGATGGTGATGCTCGGAATCGTCGCCGTCTGCGCGCTGATGAATGTCGCGGGGATCCGAGTGGTGGCGCTTTCCTCGCTGTGGCTGTTCTTCCTGCTGTCGGCTCCGTTCGCGATCATTGTGTTGATCGCACCCTTCAAGATTGGCGCGTTCTCGGGCGCGGCGGGCGCTCCGGCGTCCACTTCTACCGTTGGACTCGTCGGCGGCCTGCTGATCTGCATGTGGAACTACATGGGCTGGGACAACGCGTCCACGATCGCCGCGGAAGTGGAGCGCCCGCACAAGACGTACCCGCGCGCGATGCTCCTTGCGGTTGTAGTGGTTTCGATCACGTACGTCGTGCCCTTCCTGGCGATGTGGATGACGGGGATGTCGCCGTCGGCGTTTCAAACGGGGTCGTGGGCCACGTTCGCCGGAATGATGGGCGGCAAGTGGCTTCGGTTCGCGCTGGTCCTTGGCGGGATGATGAGCGGCTTTGGGATGTTCAACGCGCTCGTGATGAGCTACTCGCGCTTACCGCTTGCGATGGCGCAGGACGGCATGCTGCCGAGCGTGTTTGGGAGGCTACACTCGAGAACCCGCGCTCCGTGGGTGGCTATTCTGGTGCTCGCGGCGGGATGGGCTCTATGTCTCGGGCTGGGCTTCGAGCGATTGGTTACCCTCGATATCCTTCTATATGGCATGAGCCTGCTGCTTGAGTTTGTCGCCCTGGTCGCCCTTCGAATCAAAGAACCTACACTGCGGCGTCCCTTCCGCGTGCCTGGCGGGATGGCCGGAGCGATCCTGCTGGGGGTGTGCCCGGCGTTGCTGCTGGGCTTCTCCATCGCACATGGCCAGTCGGAGCAGATTCTGGGCATGAGCGGCCTCACGTTTGGAACGTTGCTGATCGCCGGGGGCGTCGTCGTGTACTGGGCCAAAACCAGCCTGCGGCGCGACGGATGGCTGGCGTCTGCGATTCGCCAGCGCAAAGCCGCCTAGGGTCCAACACGAATAACGTTTGCAGCCCACCGCGGCTTGGCATTTAATCCATCCGGAGTGCCCCCAATAGACAAAACGTACGATTACATTGTTGTGGGCGCAGGATCCGCCGGGTGCGTGCTCGCGGCGCGGCTCACGGAGGATCGAGGCGTCCGCGTTTTGCTACTCGAAGCCGGAGGGTCTGACTCCGCAAAAGAAGTTCGCATTCCGGCCGCGTTCTCGAAGCTCTTCAAGTCGTCCTGCGATTGGAATTATTCCACCGAGGAGGAACCTCATCTTAACGGGCGACGGCTCTACTGGCCGCGCGGGAAGATGATTGGCGGATCGAGTTCGATGAACGCGATGATCTATGTTCGTGGGAATCGGGCGGACTACGACGGTTGGAAGCAACTCGGCAACGAAGACTGGGGATTTGCGGACGTTCTGCCGTATTTCGAGAAGGCGGAGAATCGCGACGCGTCGGGCACTGCCGGGCCGGACGGGCCGCTGAACGTTTGCGATCTTCGCTGCGTGAACGAAATCACGCGCGCATTTCTCGCCGCCGCCGAAGAGATTGGAATCCCCGCGAATCACGATTTCAACGGCGCTACGCAAGAGGGCGCGGGACTTTACCATGTCACGCAAAAGAATGGGAGCAGGCACAGCGCGTCCGACGCGTACCTCAAACCGGCTCGCCGCCGCCCGAACCTCACTGTGCTGACTGGCGCACACGCAACGCGCGTAATCATTGAGAATCATCGCGCAGTTGGGGTCGAATATCTGCGCGGTGGCGCGATTCGGCGGGCGCGAGCCGAGAGTGAAGTGGTTCTCGCAGGCGGCGCGGTGAATTCGCCGCAGCTCCTGCTGCTTTCCGGAATCGGCCCAGCGGACGAACTCAGGAGCGCGGGCGTTCACTCGATTCACGACCTGCCCGGCGTGGGAAAGAATTTGCAAGATCATCCGATGGTTTCGGTGGGGTATCTGTGCGCGAAGCCAGTGAGTCTTGCGAGCGCTGAATCAGTTTCAAATTTCCTGAAGTGGCTGATCTTCAAGCAGGGGCCGCTGACGTCCAATGTAGCAGAGGCGGGAATTTTTCGTCGCACGCAGGAAGGTTTGTCCGCGCCGGACTTACAAGTGCTATTCGGTCCCGCGTACTACGTCAATCATGGGCTCGACCGACGCAAGGAACATTGCTTCGGATTCGGGCCTACCCTTATTGCTCCGGAGAGCCGGGGCAGCATCACGCTGCGTTCCTCAAATCCTGTCGACGCTCCGGCCATCCGCGCGGACTATCTTTCCACCCATGCGGACATGCGGGTAATTGTCGAAGGAGTTCGGCTCGCGCGCGAACTTGCCCACACGAGAGCGTTTCAGCCATATCGCGGCGACGAGCTGCATCCGGGCACACAGGTGAAGAGTGACGATGAAATCGCGGCTTTCATCCGCGCTGAGGCGCAAACGCTCTATCATCCCGTTGGAACTTGCAAAATGGGGACCGATGCTCTGGCCGTGGTGGACCCACGCCTGAGCGTCCGCGGGATCGAGCGGTTGCGCGTGGTGGATGCATCCGTCATGCCCCGCATTCCGGCGGGAAATACGAACGCCCCGACAATCATGATTGCCGAAAAAGCCGCCGAGTTGATCCGCGGGGAGAGTAATAGTTAGCGCCCACGGGGTCTCCTAGCCGCTCGCGCCGCCAGACATTTCTGATATTCTCTTCTGCCGTGCGAACATTCGTTTCTTTCGTCATCTTCGTCGTCGCCCTCACGTTGCTAAATCCGCGTCCGGAAAAGAGCGTGTTAGCGGGGACAGCCCAGGAGCAAAGTCAACAAACGGGCCAGCCACCTGCACAACAACAGCCGCCACCACCTGCGACGCCGCAGCCGGCACCTCCTCAGCAGGCTCCGCAGCCCACTCCGGCCGCGCCGGTGCACATAGGGCCCGTGGTTGTTTTGGACCCCGGACATGGCGGCACCGACAACGGCGCGCGAGGCGGAACTGGAGCAATCGAGAAAGATATCGTTCTGCAATACGCGCACACGGTTCGCGCCGAACTCGAACGCGAAGGCTTTCGCGTGGTGCTCACGCGCGACGACGACTCAAATCCTTCGTACGACGATCGCGCAGCCATGGCGAACACCTATCACGATGTCGTCTTCGTCAGCCTGCACGTTTCGTCTACAGGCGCTGCCGGAACCGCTCGCGCCTACTACTACCGGTTCGCGAGTTCTACCGCGGGACCACTGACAACAGTCGCCACAACTGCCGGGCAAAACGGGTCACCTCCCACTTCCCTCCTCGTTTGGGAACAGGCGCAACTGCCGTACGTTGAAACGAGCCACCGGCTGGCGGATGCCCTGCAGGGAGAACTCGCGCAGCGTTTTGCCGGTTCGCCGATCACGACGAGCGGCGTCGCTATTCGTGAATTGCGCTCGGTGAGCGCGCCGGCCGTGGCTGTGGAGCTCTCGAGCGTTTCCGTATCTGATCCAAACTCGCTGTCGGTGCTGGCTGCGCCACTCGCCTCCGCAATCTCCAGCGGACTCCGGGCATTCCGCGCCGCAGCTTCAACCTCGGAAAATTGATGCCGCGCAACCTCAAATTTGCGCTGGGGATTCTGGTAATCGCGGTCCTGATCGGACTCGTCAGCCTTCGGGGCATGCACGAGCGGATTCAACATCTTTCTGAAAATCAGAATTCTGAGGAGCAGGCGCGACGCGAGGTTCTGGCTCAGCCTATTTCCACACCGACGGATGTGAAGGAGCAAGCGAAGATTTTCTGGGCGGCGGGAGCGGACAGGGTTGCTCCCGTTCTCGTCGAACTGCCGCTCTCGGCCGACCCCGTGCAGAGATCGAAACAGGTGCTTGAGGCACTAATCTCGAGCCCTCCGACACCCGAGCAGCGCACGCTGCCCGCCGATGCGACGATCCTCGGCTTCTATTTTCTTCCCGACGGCACCGCGATCGCAGATTTCTCGGATGCG
>Ga0073928_10001705_pt1 | contig 40909 bp, 30 predicted proteins | sample PaiPotPPA55metaG_FD_76969 | JGI IMG/M metagenome (GOLD analysis project Ga0073928, IMG submission 76969) | Iron sulfur acid spring bacterial and archeal communities from Banff, Canada, to study Microbial Dark Matter (Phase II) - Paint Pots PPA... ... | reverse complement strand
CGGGCGCTGCAATTTCACGAATCTCTACTGCCAGCCGGAAAACTTCATTTGCAGCAACCCGCATTTTCAGAAATCGGCGCTGGCTCGGTATAGGCCGGCGGACTTTATCGCGCTGCTGGAAGCTCACCGAATTCCGTACCACGAGAAAACGCTTGGGCAGCTTTTTTGCGACCGGTCAGCTAGTGACGTGACGGGCGTACTGCAGGCCGAATGCAGGGCCGCAGGAACCAGGATTTTTCTAAATACAAAAATTCGCGAAATCAAACGGGTGAACCTGTTCGAGGTGAGCACGGACGGTATTGAATTTCACGCGCCTGTTTTGGTGGTTGCGACCGGGGGGCTTTCGATTCCGAAAATAGGAGCGACGGCGTTTGGATATGACCTGGCACGGCAGTTTGGTTTGAAGATTGTGAAACCTTGGCCGGCGCTGGTGCCGCTAGTGTTTGGCGCGAAGGACCGGGAGCGATATTGCGATCTGGCGGGCGCGTCGGCCGAGGTGCTGGCCTCCACGAACGGGCAATCATTTCGCGAGAAGATGCTGATTACTCATCGTGGTTTGAGCGGGCCGGCCATTTTGCAAATTTCGTCCTATTGGGAGAAAGGGCGGAGGATTCAGATCGATCTTGCGCCGGGGCGTGATGTGTTCACTCGCTTGTTCCAATCTCAAACTCGGGGGACGGCCGCCGGGCGAGCGGCGCTTCAAGGCATTCTTCCGAAGCGTCTTGCCACCAGGTGGCTGGAATTGAACACGTCGGGAACGGGAAGCTGGAGCAATCAGACGCTGGCGCAAGCCGAGACGCAGATACATCAATGGCCGATCGTGCCTATGGATACGGAAGGCTACGAGAAGGCTGAGGTGACGGCGGGCGGGGTGGATACCGATGAATTGTCGAGCCGCACGATGGAATGCAAAAAAGTGCCGGGGCTATATTTTATCGGCGAAGTTGTGGATGTTACCGGGCAGTTGGGCGGGCACAATTTTCAGTGGGCTTGGGCTTCGGGCGCTGCCGCCGGTCGAGCGTTGTGAGACTCCGGGATTTCCGATCGAGCCCCAAGTGCAGGGTTCAAGTTACCAATGACCGGGGTTGCGGCAGTTTGGAATACATTTTTCAAGCGGTAAAATGCCGCGCCTGAAGGCCGCGGCGCTACACTTAAATCTTGTTGCGCGGTGGCAATCTAGGTTCCTTGCGAAGATTTTCGATGGGAGCGGGCAGAAAAACCCAGAAGCAACAAGGCCGAGAGTATGGAGATGGCGGAACCGGCTGTGCGATCCCAGGTGCGTTGGAAAAACACGTCCACCGAATGTTCACCTGCGGGATCTTGGAGCCAGAGCTGTCCGGTATCTGGAAGCGAACCGCCGCGAACGACCGTTCGGTCCACTTCCATTTCCCACGCTGGATAATTTAACAGCCTTAAAGCCAGGGCGACTGGCTGGTTGGTCTTCGACGAAAACACCTTTGTTTCGGCCGACCAGCGTTCGATATGGGCGTTTTTGTCGTTCATGGGAGTCCGCACTTCCGATTCTCGATCGATTGTCGCGATCTTCGGGGCTGCGGCGTTCGCTAATTCATTCAGGCTTGCTTGGTCGGAGTCATCTGCGGAGGCAGGCGGCTGGCCGGGCAATTGATAACGGTCGGAGCCGAGCGGCTCATATTCGTCCGTGCCCTCGTAGCCATGCTGGGAACGAATCGCGTTCATCAAAACAGGAATGTCTTCGCTATCCCACCAAGTACCGTTGGCCAAGGTTGTTCCGATCGCTCCGGTGGCTAAAAGAATCACCGTCCATCCCAGCCATTGCTTGCGCGAGGTTTGCAGTATTGCAGCGACAAAAACTGCAAAGACGACGTCGAGCGCTAGGAGCCATCTCCAGGGGAATTGCACAAACTGAAGTTTTGGTAAATGTTGCCAGAGGAATACGCTGGGCGGAAACATTAGAAAAGCGGAAGCAGCGCCTAACGCCAAAAGCGTCCACCAAAGTTGAAGGAAGGTTCTGCGTTGGCGTGCGACGGAGACTGCTGCGAGCGCTGTGACCAAAATGGTTCCGAGCGCTACGGAGGAAACTTTCCAGTTGAACAGAACAAATTCGGGGTCATTCGAATGCGTGAACAGAAAATTCTGGGCGGGCCGAAGGTTTTCCGTGAGCGCTTGCGAGATTTGAACCCAGCGCTGTTCCCAGGCAGCGGGCAAAATATAAAAAGCTGCCAAACCGAAGCCGCCAACCATAGCGGTTGCGCCAGCGAACAACGGTCGCAGGTCGCGACGAAGCGCGAATCCGACTACCAACATCAGCGACAAAGAGTATGTTGCGATAACGGCGGCGGGAGCGTTTGAGAGCCAGATAAGCGCGAAGGCAAGCGCCAGACCTGGAACTCGGACCCAGCCATCTCGTGCGACACGCAAAGCACCTAGAACAACCAGGGGAAATAATGCGCTAGCAAGAAGTTCGGCGAAATCGCTGCGGTAGTAAACCATCACGAGGTGATACGGATTTACGGCGTAGAGAATGCCGGCCGTTAAGGCTTGACGTCCGGGAAGCCATTCGCGCGCGAGGCGCCACATGCTGAGCGCCGCGAGAACGAGCGCCAACCAGATAAATGCTCCGGGAACCATTTTCCACGGAAGTATAGAACCCAAGGTGGCACCAAGAAGCCAGGAAGCGGGCGGATAGAAAATGAAACGTGGCTCGCCAAAACCCCAGTTTGCCCATTCTGCCCAGCGCGGAAACAAAATGCCCTCGCGCCATTGCCCGGCGACGTCGAGCCACGATGCGAGATGAAATTGGAAATCGTGACCGGAGGCATTACCGAGGAAAAGCATAGGCATAACGACGGCAGAGGCGGTCAAGCTGGCGAGGAGAAGCGCGCTACGCCATTCATTCCGGGTTGCGTTTGGCGCAATCGGCTGTTTGTAAACTTCTGTGAGATATTTAGAAATGTCGCTGAACTCGTTATGCGCGCACAGCAAGATGCCGGGCTAAAGCCGCTTCGCGTCCCAGGCTAAACCGCGCTAGGAAACCTTCGCATCAAGAACTGAGCATTTAGAGAATACAGAATCGTGGACTGCTTGTCCTGTGAAGGCCAGTGCCAGGTGTGGAGCGATTCGGTGGGAACAGGGGCGAGCAAAATACGCAAATTTTTGAGGGTGTCGGGTTAGCATTGGCTGGATGGATGAGCAGACAAAAAATCGCGTTGCTACGGCCGAAAAGCTAAGGCTGGAGGCCAGTGAAACGCGTGAAGTCCACTGGAAACGCTGGGGCCCGTATCTTTCGGAGCGCCAGTGGGGAACGGTCCGCGAGGACTACAGCGCGAACGGCGATGCCTGGAACTATCTGCCTTTCGACCAGGCGCATCAGCGAGCGTACCGCTGGGGCGAGGATGGAATTGGCGGAATTTGCGACCGGCATCAGCACATCTGTTTCGCTCTGGCGATGTGGAACCAGAAAGATCCGATCCTAAAGGAACGTCTTTTCGGGCTTTCGAATCGGGAAGGGAACCACGGGGAAGACGTAAAAGAGTACTATTTTTATCTGGATGCGACGCCTACCAGCTCTTATCTGAAATATTTATACAAGTATCCGCAAGCAGCTTTTCCGTACGAACAGCTTCGCCGCGAAAACGCGCAACGCAACCGTCTTCAGCCTGAGTACGAATTGGTGGACACGGGCATTTTTTCCCAGAGTAGATACTTTGATGTTTTCGTGGAATACGCCAAAGCGTCGTCTGAAGATATTTTGATGCGGCTTACCGTGTGGAATCGAGGACCGGACCCGGCGCCTTTGCATTTGCTGCCGACCATATGGTTTCGCAACCGATGGGATTGGGGCGAAGGGTTTGACGAGCCGAAAGTCTCGCGACAGCAAGGGCTCGAAGGAGCGGAGTTGTTTGGCCTAGAAGAATTTCACTACGGCAAGCGTTGGCTGATTGCGGAGGGCGCACCCGAACCACTATTCACCGACAATGAAACGAATACAGAGCGATTGTTTAATCAGAAAAACAGTTCGCCTTATGTGAAGGATTCCTTTCACCGTTACCTAATTGAAAAAGAACGCGGCGCGGTGAACCCTGCGATGACCGGAACGAAAGCAGCGGCGCATTATTTCGGCGAAATCCAGCCTGGTCAAAATCGGACGGTTCGACTTCGGTTCCTGGACCAGGACCCGACCGAGGGGCACAAGTCCGCGCGAGATTTTTTTGGGCTCGCCTTCGACCAAATCTTTCAACAAAGGTTGAAAGAGGCGGACGATTTTTACAACGAGCGTGTGGGGCATTGCGCCAGCGAGGACGCGCACACGGTCCAGCGCCAGGCTTTCGCAGGATTATTGTGGGGCAAGCAGTCTTATCACTACGACCTGCGCCGCTGGCTGACGGGTGATCCGACGCAGCCCGCGCCTCCGCCGGAGCGGCTTGACGGGCGGAACCACCAGTGGACGCACCTTTACAATTCCGATGTGATATCCATGCCGGACAAGTGGGAGTATCCCTGGTATGCCGCGTGGGACCTGGCGTTCCATTGCGTGGCTATGGCGCTGATCGATCCGGATTTCGCGAAAGACCAACTCGTGCTGTTTATGCGCGAGTGGTACATGAGTCCGAGCGGCCAGCTGCCGGCGTACGAGTGGAACTTCTCGGACGTAAATCCGCCCGTGCATGCCTGGGCGGCTTGGCGCGTTTACAAAATCGCGGGCCGGGTACAAGGAAAGGAAGACCGTAAATTCCTGGTGCGGGTGTTCCACAAACTTCTAATTAACTTCACTTGGTGGGTAAACCGCAAAGACCCAGAAGGGAAGAACGTTTTTGAAGGCGGCTTCTTGGGCCTCGATAACATCGGTGTGTTCGATCGTTCGCAGCCTCTGGGGCCCGGGAATTTCATCGAGCAGTCGGATGGCACGAGCTGGATGGCGATGTTTTGCTTGGACATGTTAGCGATGGCCATGGAGCTGGCTCATCAAGACGCCGCTTACGAAGACATTGCCAGCAAGTTTTTCGAACACTTTGTTTATATTTCGCAGGCCATGAACGACATGGGCGGGCAAGGGGTAGGCCTGTGGGATGAGAAGGACGGTTTCTATTACGACGTTTTGCATTTGGGGCAGTCCGCGCCTTTGCCGATGAAGGTGCGATCGATGGTTGGATTGATTCCCCTATTCGCAGCGGAAACTTTTGAGCCGGAAGTTCTGGAGCGATTGCCGAGCTTCCGGAAGCGCATGCACTGGTTTCTAGAACACAATCCAGAAGTGAGCGAGCACGTGGATATGAGCCAGAAGTCGGAAAAAGGCAGCCGGCTGCTGCTGACGATCGCGAACCGAAAAAAACTTGAACGGATTTACCGGTACGTTTTCGACGAAAACGAATTTTTGTCGCCTCACGGAATTCGCGCGCTCTCTAAATTTCATCTCGACCATCCATTTGTGCTCAGCGTGGACGGGCATTCAAACTCGGTGGACTACGAGCCAGCCGAATCCACCAGCGATCTTTTTGGAGGGAATTCAAACTGGCGCGGGCCGGTGTGGTTCCCGATGAATTTCCTGCTGATTGAGTCTTTCCAGCGCGTTCATTTTTACTATGGCGATTCGTTCAAAGTGGAATGTCCCACCAATTCAGGGAAGCAAATGACGCTGTGGGACTCCGCAGCGGAAATATCGCGCAGACTTTCGCACATTTTCCTCCGGCGGGACGGACGCCGGGCAGTGTACGGCGACTCGACGCTTTTGCAAGAGGATCCGAATTGGCGCGATTTTATTCTCTTCTACGAATATTTTAACGGTGACACGGGTACCGGACTGGGAGCGAGCCATCAGACCGGCTGGACCGCGCTGGTGGCCAAGCTTTTGCAACAGAGTGGTGAATAAGACCAGGTTGGCGATGACTGGTGCCCGAGCTTAGTGATCTTTTGCCGTAGCTTCCACCAGCTCGATCAACACTTTATTTCCTTTTGGGAGTGCGGCGAGGAAAAAGTTTATGCGCGTGCCCGCAGCTCCTGGGCGCGTTTGCGGATACACCGGATTTAATCCAAATCGCGAACGAAGAATCTCCGTCGCCCGATCCACGTCGCGAACAGAAATTTCGATTTGCTGGATGCCTTCCCCGAACTTGGATAGAAATTTGGAAATGGCACCTGGGCCGCCTGGTTCTCGCGTGGTCAGAATGTCGAGATCGATGTGGTCCTCGAAGTGCAACTCGAATTCGATGGCGTCCTGCTCCGCTGGGACATCGGCTAGCGGAGGAAAATTGTTAGCTTGTCGAATTTTATGGAAGGTACCTGGTTCGACGGCGATTCCAACTACCGTCGAGGGTTGAGCAGAATCGCCTTCGCCTGGCGGAGCTGGAGCGCTTGGCAGAGAAAGCTCACGAAATTCAGGATCTGCGATCCATTGTCGAAGCAGAGGCGTACACAGATTGCTCCCTTCCATATACAGCCGCATAGCGGATGTGGATCGTTTCTCCGGATCTGCATCTGCTAGTTGCAGAATCCAGCGAGTGACATCGGGTGCGGACGTCATGCAACAACCCGCCAGTTAAGGCGTGGCGCGCGGAGGTTGTACCGCGTTGATATTCGATAAGGTGACGTAGCTGGTTTTTCCGGGCGGAACGGTAATACGGACATCCCAGCGCTGACGCGCGTCGCCGGCCTGCGCGACGATATCCAAAGTGCTGAGCCAGTAAGTTCCCGGAGCGATTCCGTGCAGAGAGCCCTGCCCTTGCAAATCGGTGTCCGTGCGAGCGATGAGATATTTCGATTGCGCGAGTTCGATGGTATGGCGATGCAATTCGGCCATGCTGTTTGAGTTTATGGTGTTCCACGGATGTCCGGGGTTTACATCCTCAAGCGCGAGATCGATTCCGTCCGTGCTCTTGGGATTCAAAACCAGAAAAGCACGAATGGCGTCGTGATACTGCTTGACCTGCTCGTCATACTTCGCGGGATTCTTTTTCTTTTCGGCGGGAGCGTATTTCGGCTGCGGAAACGCAACACTCTTATCGCCGGACATTCTGTCGATATAAGCCTTGTAGAATTCAGGGACGTCCATGACATCATCCGGTCTAAGTTTCTTTATGAAGTCCTCGCCCGCGAGATTCACGCAATGGTTTTTCTTCATCCAGGATTTTAGTTCCTTGGAAACCTCGAGCTTGTCGACGAAGGCATCCATTTGCACGAGCGGATAGGTGACGGCTGCTTCTTTGCCGATTTCGTCGAAGCTCTTGCTGAGCAGATAGAAAGTCATTCCGCGGACGGGTTCGTCCGTGCCGCTGGAGGGTGTGGCTTTGGCGACGAATTCAATTGCGCCAGTTTGAGGGGAGGCTTGCAGCCCCACGGTCAACATCGCGGAAAGCACAAAGCAAGTAGCGCACATTTTTAATCTCATGATCTTCATCGTAGCAGAATGGCAAGGCGCGCAGATATGAGGTGGTCGTTAAGGTAAACCTGTGGTTGGAAACAACGTCACATGTATTAAATGAGTGGAACGAGGCGAGGCAGGGAAACAGACCTCAGTAGAGGTGGAAGACCACTTCGATGGTTGTTCGAACTGCTGCAGCTTTTCCGTCCGGGCCGGCGGCGGGCTTAAAACGCCAGGTTCGAACTGCTGCAATGGCGTTTTCATCGAGGCCCAAGCCTAGGCCCTTAGCCACACGAATATCTGTAGCGCGACCATCTGGTCCGACGATAGCCGTTAGATAAACCGTTCCCTGATATTTAGCCTTTACTGCTTCGTCAGAGAACTGCGCGGTTGGACAATAGATACAAGCGGGACTGCCATAGCCGCCGGTGCCAGCGTTGAAAACTCCGCCGCCGGTTCCCCCGCCTTCACCTGGGCCGACGCCACCGCCGCTGCCGCTTCCCACTCCTGTGCCGTTCCCGGAGCCGATGCCATTACCGCTGCCGGGGCCGTTAGAGTCGTTGGTGACTTTAGACATGGGATCGCCCCAGTTCGACATATTGGGGCTGGCCAGCTTCATATCCGGCATACCGATGACTGTGGGCGTGACGGCAAACTTCGGGTTCTCGGGTGTTTTCACTTTGGGCGGAGCGATTTGAGTCAAACTGAACTTGGGAAGCTTACCTCTGCTGGCAGGCAACAATTCGTGCGAGCCGCCGCCACCGCCCCCACCAGCTTTCTTCGCGCCAGGCGGAAGCTTGGGCAAGTACGGTGAGCTAATGTCGAGTGGCGTGACGATCATGGTCTTGGCCTGGGTAGTTGCCGGATTCATGAGAGCGGGCAACAGGGGCAGGACAATGAGCACGATTACAACCACGTGAAAGGCAAGCGAGAGAGCCTGCACGCGCGTGAACTGAGTATTTTTAGACCAAATTTCAGGGACGGCTACAGGCGCGCTGGTAGTTTTCAGAGGGGGAAGTTTGGGCGGAGAAAGCATGTCGCGCAGGTTCTGCCAGAATCCGCCAAAACCGGTATTCCAATCGACCAGCAAATCTGAATTCACACGGCCCCGCGGGCCGGAGCGCATAAATTCTTTTAGATTGTCGCCAAATCCTTCGCCGAAGCCGGGATTATTGAAAACGTCAGGCTCGCCGCCTTTAAGTCTAGTGGGGCGCTCGAAGAGAAAATCCTTTACGTTGGAAAAGAAACCTTTGATAGCCGAACTGCGAACTGGAGAGGGCAAGCGGCCCACGCGGAGAGTCGGCTCGGTGGTTGAGCGTCCGGCATCGTCAAGTCTGGAGGTATAGTCTGCCATCGATTGTGCCTACGACTTCCCCGTTACGCCCTGCCTACTATTAGACGCTACTCTGCGAAAAAGGATGTCTGGGGCCGGGCGCGGCTGACACCGTTCTGAAATCATTGTAACATAGAGGTCTCAACTGAGGCTCCGAGTTTCCCGGCCTGCATCAGTAGAAAGGCATTTAATCCCTATTAGATGGCGAAAACGCGCGACCTGAAGAGTACGCTTAATCTTCCCAAAACAGATTTTCCCATGAAGGCCAAATTGCCCGAGCGCGAGCCAGAACAATTGGCGGCTTGGGATCGGATGCGGCTCTATCATCGCATCCAGGAATCGCGAGCGGCTGCGCCGCTGTTTGTCTTTCACGATGGGCCGCCCTACCCGACCGGTGAAATTCATCTGGGGACTGGTTTAAACAAAATCCTGAAAGACATGATTGTGAAGTCGAAGACAATGGCCGGGTTCCGGACGCCGTACATTCCCGGTTGGGACTGCCACGGTCTGCCGATCGAGACGAAAGTTGAGAAGGAACTTGGCGGGAAAACGGACAAAGTGTCCGCGGCGGAGTTTCGGCGAATGTGCCGAGAATTTGCGGCTGGTTATATTGATGCGCACCGGCGGGAATTCAAGCGGCTGGGCGTGTTTGGACAATGGGAAAAGCCATACCTCACGATGGACCCGTCGTACGAGGCTTGCGTAGCCGATGCGTTCATTACGTTTCTTGAAAAGGGTTATGTGTACCGCGGATTGAAACCGGTTTACTGGTGCATTTACGACCGCACCGCTCTGGCTGAAGCGGAGGTTGAATACGAAGACCACATCAGCCCTTCGATTTGGGTGAAGTTTCCTGTTGTTGCGGATGAGAAATCCAAGAAGCTTGGGATCGGCGGCGATGTAAGCGCGTTGATTTGGACGACCACGCCATGGACGCTGCCGGCGAATCGCGCGCTCGCGTTTCATCCTGACTATGAATACGTGGTGGTGGAGACTGGCGCCGGCAAACTGCTGCTGGCGGAAGACAGAATGCGGGATGCAGAGCTGCTAGTGGTTCTTGGGCTGGAACCGGACGGCCCATTCGCGAAAATTGGAAAGGGATGCGAGTTGGAAGGAGTCAAATTTCAGCATCCGTTCCTGCAACAATTGCGCGTCCCGGGTGTGCTGGCGGATTACGTGACGCTGGATCAAGGCAGCGGAATAGTGCATACGGCGCCGGGTCACGGAGCGGAAGACTTTGCCACCGGGCAGAGATATGGCCTGGAGGCGTATGCTCCGCTGGATGACAACGGTCGTTTTGTAGAAGGTTTGCCGGAGTACACAGGGAAAACTGTTTTTGAAGCGAATCCTGCAATTATATCGCTGCTGAAAGACCGCGAGATGCTGGTAGCGGAGAAAAAATTTCCGCACAGTTATCCGCACTGCTGGCGCTGCCACAATCCGGTGATCTTTCGGGCTACCGAACAGTGGTTCATACAACTGGATAACGGCACTGCGAATGTTCCGGGACCAAAGGCGCCTGCGTTGCGCGGCGCAGCGTTGTCGGAAATCAAAAAAGTGAAATGGATTCCGGCATGGGGAGAAGAGCGCATCCACAACATGATTGTGGACCGGCCCGACTGGTGCATTTCGCGCCAGCGTTTCTGGGGAATACCGCTGGTGATTTTTTATTGCGAGAGCTGCGGAAAAAGGCTGGAGGATTTTAAGGCCCTGCGGCACGTGATTCCGTTTTTCGAGCGCGAAGGGGCCGACGCGTGGTACACGCATTCCGCCGAGGAACTGTTGCCTCCAGGCACCAAGTGCGGTTCCTGCGGAGGAGCGAAATGGCGCAAAGAGACTGACATTCTGGATGTGTGGTTCGAATCCGGAACCAGCAATTTAGCGGTGCTACAGAAGAGGGAGGGGAAGCCTCGTGCGGATGTGTATCTGGAAGGGCCGGACCAGTTCCGCGGGTGGTTTCAGAGCTCGCTGATGGTTGCGCTGGGCGTGGATGGAATACGTCCATACGACCAGGTGGTGACGCACGGCTGGACGCTGGATGAAAAGGGCCGACCGATGTCGAAATCACTGGGCAACGCGATGGAGCCCAAAGAAATCTGCGAGAAATGGGGCGCGGACATGCTGCGCGTTTGGGTTTCTTCTCAGGATTACACGGCGGATGTGCGGCTTTCTGACGCAATGATGACCCAGCTTGCGGAGGCGTATCGCAAAATTCGAAACACCTTCCGCTTTGCGCTCTCTAATCTTTTCGATTTCGATCCGGAGCGTGATTCGGTTGCAGACGCCGATCTTTTGGAAATCGACGCGTGGATGTTGCGGCGCACCGGCACCTTGGTGAGGGAGTGCCGGGAATGGTATGCCAATTTCGAGTTCCATCGCGTATATCATGCGCTGCACGATTTCTGCACCGTGGATTTAAGTGCGTTTTATTTCGATGTGCTGAAAGACCGGCTGTACACCTTCGCGCCCAAGAGCATAGGCAGGCGATCGGCGCAAACCGCCGTTTATCGTATCGCCGGCGCGGTCCTGCGGCTGATCGCGCCGACTCTTGTATTTACTTCCGAAGAAGTGTGGAAGCATGTTCCGGGATCGAGTGCGAAACAGGAGAGCGTGCATATGTCGGAGTTTCCTGCAGCCGAGAATCTGGAGGCTGCGTTCGATAAATCGCGCTCGGCAGATTGGGAACGTTTGCTGACGGTGCGCCAGGAAGTGTTAAAAGCGCTCGAACCGGCGCGCGCGGCGAAAACAATCTCCGGCGCGCTGGAGGCTCGCGTAACGCTGGTGGCAACCGGCGGGCTGGTCGGCCTACTACGAAAATACTCTGCGCAGCTTCCGGCGCTTTTTATCGTGTCGCAGGTGGAAGTCACCGAGGGGCACATCGAGGGAGCGGCGCTCGCGACGGGCCTGGAAGGGCTGCAAATCCGTATCGAGCGCGCCAAAGGCGGGAAGTGCGAACGGTGCTGGAATTATTCCACGCACGTTGGTGAGAATTCGGATTATCCGACGCTTTGCGAGCGGTGTGTGGCGGCACTGGCCGAGATCGACCAAGACAGCGCGCTCGCCAGTGGGAGCGTGAAAGCTTGAGTTCTTCCGCGTCGCGTCCGGGCTGGTACGCTTTGGGATTCTTGGCTCTTGGCGCTTTGCTAGCCGATCAATTCAGCAAGTACGCCATCGACAAATTGACTCCCGCCGGAGCGACGCATGTCGTCATCCCGGGCCTATTGAATCTGGTGCATACAAACAATCCCGGCGTTGCGTTTGGATTGTTCGCGGATTCGGGCAAGCCCTGGTTGGCATCCATACTGATTGCGTTTTCTGCGGCTGTGATCGCGCTGCTCACTTGGCTGCTCGCCAGCGGCCGCGCGGGTGGCAGGCTGGCGCAATGTGGCCTGGCCTTGATTCTGGGCGGAGCGGTGGGTAATGTATTCGACCGCGTCCTGCGGCAAAGCGTCACGGATTTCATCGACTTTTATGTGGGCAGCCATCACTGGTATACATTCAATGTCGCTGACGCGGCGATTGTGGTGGGCGCCGGGCTGGTGATTCTGGAACTGATCCGCGATTGGCGGCATCCTACCCACGAGCGGGCCTAGCGATGCATCCGATTCTGTTCCATCTCGGCGGGGTGAATATTTACTCGTACGGCGTGCTGGTGGCCACCGGTGTGCTGTTCGGCTTGTGGTATGCGCGCAAGCAGGCTCCGCGGGCAGGTCTGCAGCCGGACAAAATCTGGAACATGGGTATCTACACGGTTCTTTCCGCGCTGATCATCGCAAAAATCTGGCTGGTTTTGAGCGATTGGGATTTTTATCTGGCGAATCCGCGCGAAATTTTCAGCATGAACACGTTCCAATCTGGCGGCACTTTTTATGGCGGGATTGTGGGCGCGCTGCTTATGATCGTTTTGTATTCGTATTTCCAGAAGATGCCGATGCTTCCGGTGCTGGATACGTTGGTGGCCGGGCTTCCTCTGGGGCACGCGATTGGCCGGTTGGGATGCTTTTTGGCGGGATGTTGCTACGGTAAGCCGACCACGGTTGCGTGGAGCGTGACGTTCACCAATCCGGCCGCGCAGCAACTGGCAGGGACTCCGCTTGGAGTTCATTTGCATCCGACACAACTCTACGAAGCTGCGGCGGAGTTCCTAAACTTTCTGATTTTGGTCTGGATTGCCAGGCGGCAGCGCTTTACCGGGCAAATCATTGCGAATTATTTGCTGCTGTACGGGACCGAGCGTGGCATCATCGAGTTCTTCAGAGGCGATCCGGGCCGCACGATGATGTTCCACGACACGATTTCGCTGATGCAAGTGGTAAGCATAACCTTGATTCTTGCCGGCGGGTTCCTGTGCTGGCGCGGGTTGCGGGGCGCGCCCCGTCCCTCCGTTTCCTCAGCAGGCACTACGCTCGCGCGCTAAATGTTTTTCGTGGCGAATATGAAACTCCTTTATGCAGCGCCAAGCTAAGATGCGCGAAATTTCCAAGCCGGAAGCAGACCCCTGCGCCCAAGATGGTTTTGAAGTAGGCAAAGAAGCCGGCGGCCAGCGTCTCGATCGTTTTCTTGCAACTCATTTGAGCGATATAAGCCGCACGCACGTACAAACCCTGATTGATGAGGGTCGCGTGCTTGTGAATGGCCGGGCCAAGAAGCCTTCCTACAAGCTTGCGGCGGGCGAAACGGTAGAGGTAAAGATTCCGCCTCCGCCGCTGCCCGGAGTGGAAGCAGAGAATATTCCGCTCGATATCTTGTACCAGGATGCGGATGTCGCGGTTGTAAATAAACCGGCAGGAATGATCGTTCATCCGGGTGCGGGAGCCGACTCGGGCACCTTGGTAGCTGCGTTGCTGCACTGGTTTGACGGTGGTAGGGGATTATCTATGGTGGGTGGACCTCTCCGTCCGGGAATCGTGTATCGGATTGATAAAGGAACCTCCGGGGCGCTGTTAATTGCACGGACTGATATGGCCCATTTAAAGCTGGTTGAAGACTTTCGCGAGCGGCGCATCCAGAAAACATATGTCGCGCTGCTGCATGGGAAATTAAAAGGCGAGTCGGGAAGAATAGAGCTGCCGATTTCGCGAGATCTCGGACGGCGCTCGCGAATGACGGCGCGTCGCCGGGAAGGGCGCGAAGCCCGCACAGACTGGAAAATACGGATGCGGATTGGGAATTTTTCCTTGATCGAGGCGGATTTGCACACCGGGAGAACACATCAGATTCGCGTGCATTTCTCGGCACTTGCATGCCCTGTCGTGGGGGATACAGTGTATGGGGCACCGCGGCAAGAGCGAGTGGGAAACGAGCGGATGCCTGTACTGGAACGGAATTTCCTGCACGCCGCGCGAATTGCGTTTATGCATCCCAGGTCCGGCAAGCGAATTGAGTGTCGCGCTCCGCTTCCGAGCGAATTGGTGTTCTACGTTCAAGGGTTAGGGCGCGCGGCAAGCGCGGAGGCTAACGCGATTGACGCCGCGTTACGAGGGTTCCTATAATCACTTCAATGAAAACTTGGAGAAAATCATCTGGCGCACTTCTGCTCCTGGCAACGCTTTTTTGTGGCCCGGCAACTGGGGCACAGGCGCAGCAGCCTGCTCCACCTCCCACGCCTTCGCGGCCAAACTGGAGCGCCCCGGCCTCGGAGACTCCGCAAGCGGGGCAGCAGACTCCCAGCGTGCAGAAGCCGGGTGATGAGTCGCAAGCGGCGCAGGACAAAACGCCGCGCATCGTTTCCACCACCGGCCTGGTTCATCTTGTTGCAACCGTCACCGACCGCCGCCACAACTTCGTGACCGACTTGGAGCAAAGTGATTTTAAGATTCTGGAGGACAACACCGCGCAGGATATTCGCTTCTTTGGTCGAGAAACCGATTTGCCATTGCGCATTGCCGTTCTGCTGGATACTTCCAACAGTATTCGGCCCCGCTTGCCCTTCGAACAGGATGCCGCTATCGATTTTTTGGGTAGCGTAATTCGAAGAAACAAAGACATGGCTTTTCTGATGACGTTCGATAACGAGCCAGAAGTGGTACAGGATTATACCGGTGATTTGGCGCTGCTTACTTCCGCGATTCGAAGGCAGCGTGCGGGAGGTGGAACGGCGCTGAACGACGCGATTTACCGAGCTTCCGAGAAACTGATGAGTCCGCCTTTGCCGAAAGGGCCGAATCCGGAGATTCGACGCGTATTGGTGGTGATCAGCGACGGGGCAGATACGTTAAGCGATCACGCGCTAAGCGATGCAGTGGAATCAGCGATTCGCGCCGAGGCTGTAATATACGCGATCAGCACGAACACAGACTGGCTTTCCATCAGCGGCGACAAGCCGCACAAGATGCACGTGGAAGGCGGAGACAAAGTGCTGCAGGAATTTGCCGACCAGAGCGGAGGCCGGGTCTTTTATCCCTATAAGATTGAAGATCTGGCGCAATCGTTCGTGGACATCGGAGCTGAATTGCGCAGCCAGTATTTCATCGCATATTCCCCTAAGAATCCGACGGCCAATGGAAAGTACCGAAAGATTGAAGTGCAAGCCGATCGGAAGGGCCTGGCCGTTCGAACACGCAAAGGCTACTACTCGGTAGCGCCGCCATCAGGCGGCAAGTAACAATCCATAGGATTTCTCTAACTCTGAAAACCCGTTCTACTTGAACGGCGCGTAATACCCTCTTCGCGAGAGCACTTTTACGTCGGGCCTGCTCACGTCCACGCGAATTTTACGGAAGGTTCCATCGCGTTTGAGGTTGCTGGGATAGTAGCCGATCACATATTGCGAGCGCAGTTCTTCGGAGATGACGTCGAAAGCTTTTTCCAGCGTCTTTTCATTATGAACGTTGATCACGCGCCCGCCGGTATCCTCTGACATTTTCCTCGCGACGCTGGGGCCCATTCCGCTTTGGAAGAAACTGGAGTCCGAGATTAAAAGCACATGGATGACGGCATCGGTTCGCTGGCAAGCTTCGGCGGCATCTTGCAATCTCAATTTGCTGCCGGTGTCCTCCATGTCGCTCATCACGATTACGCCCTTACGCCCGGCCTCGGTTGCGAGCTCGTCATGACAAGCCAGATAAACTGCGTCGTAGAGATCAGTTCCTCCGGCATTGTTACCTTGCGGGATGGTGCCTGGAGTCACTACGCCTCCGCCCCCCACCGAATTAACAGAGGTGCGGCGAATGGCACGCTCGAGGACGTTGGTGTCTTGGGTAAAGTCGGCCAGCAAATCCACGTCAAAGTCGAAGCTGATAACCATGGCTTCGTCCTTCTTGCGCATGACTTCGCGGAGAAAACGCGATGCGGTATCCTGTTCCGCTCCGATCACGCGTTCCATGCTGCCGCTAGTGTCGATCAGCAGGCCGAGCGTAATGGGCATATTTACTTCTTTCGAAAAGAAGGCAACCTCTTGCGGTTGGCCGTCTTCCATGATCTTGAACTCGTTTTGTGTCAGGTCGGAAACGATGCCATTCTTCTTGTCGCGTACGGTGACGAAGACGTTCACTAAGGTGGTCTGCACCACCACGCCCTGTTGCGATTGCGCAGGTTGCTGCTGGTTTTGTTGGGATTGCGAAGGCGCGACGCGCAGTGCCGGTCGTAGCCAAGCGGGCCAGGAGGTTCCATTTGCCGGGATGGTGTTGCCAAGCCCCAAACATGTTGCCAGGGCTATTGTGAAAATGGCTGCCACGAGGCGGGTCAGCTGCATTGTATAATCTCTCCAGTTAAATCGCGTTACGTACGATGCATTCCGGGCGCGGACGGATGTTCGTCCATCCAATTGCGCTCGAGATTTTGGCCGATGTAGAGGCTGGCTGGGCCAGCCATGCGCCTGGCAAAAGGCGCGAATCGAGATATGCTGATGATGCGAATGATTCTTGCGGTAGCCATTGTATTACTTCTTAGCGGTTCCGTGCATGCGCAGCAACCGGTTCAGCCGGGCACGCCACAGCAAGATGCTCCCCCTACTCACGCGACGCCGGCGCAACCAGCCCAGCCCAGTCAGCCGCTTCGATTACCGCAAAATTCTCAGGCGCCAGCGGCGCAAACGCAGGCTCCGCCGCAGCAAGGGGAGACACGCAATCGCATCACTACCCGGACTGAACTTGTGATCGTGCCGGTCACCGTGAAGAACCGGGATGGACAACTGGTAGGCGATCTAGAGCGCGATGAATTCCGAGTTTTCTCGGACGGAGTAGAGCAGCAGATCGTGTTGTTCGACTCCCAGCCTTATCCCCTTTCTGCCGTTGTTCTAATCGACAACGACCTGGGGGAAAAGCAGGCTGAGCAGGTGAAGAAAAGTTTGAATGCGATCGCCGCCGGATTCGGAGCGGCTGACGAGGTCGCGATCGTTACCTACGCGGAATTTCCCGAGACCGTGGCTGAGTTTTCGTTCAGCAATGACAAGCTCTTTACCGTGCTGAAACGCCTGGATCTGAGTTCGCACAGCACCACAATCATTAACGATCCCACGACCGCGGGCCCCGTTATCAATGGACAGACGCAACCGGATGGAACGGGTACCACCGGGATGGGAGGCGCGCAGGTCCGCGGCTTCGGAAAGCCGGCGATACATAATTCCTTAGACGATGCCATTTATGCGTCAGGACAAATGCTCAAGGGGCGCGGACGCGACCGGCGGAAAATAATTTTCCTGATTTCAGATGGCAGCAACACTCACAACAATCAGCATTCGTTCGACGAAACGCTGCATTCCTTGTTGCTAGGAGACATTTCCGTGTTTGCCATTTCGGTGACTCACACGACTCCCATCGGCCGTTCGATCGTGCAGCACGGGGCTGCGGAGATCGACAAGTACGCCGCGGCGACGGGCGGAGACACATTTTACGCCGCGAAACAAAATGATTTAGAGCGCCTTTATTCTGCAGTCACCGAGCAAGCGCGCAACGAGTACACCATAACATTTGCGCCAAAAGAACCTGACCGCACGAAGGACTACCACACCATCGAGGTGCGCGTGCGGCGTCCCGGTCTGGACGTGAGCGCACGGCAAGGTTATTTTCAGAGCCAACTCAGGGGTGCGCGTTAATTCTGGGCGGACCAATCCGCGGGAGAAACTATCGGTAGCTCTCTTCGGCAGCCGGTTGAATGGAAAATAATTGTTCGTGGGCTGGGCACAGAGGTTTGTAGTCGCAATACACGCAAAGAAAGCTTGGTTTGGGTGCGAATTCGCCGGCACGAATTTGACCGGCCACTTCGTAAATCGTTTGCTTGGTTCTTGCGAGTGCCTTCGCGTCGCGCTCGCTGGACACTGCTTCGTTGGTTGTCAGATTGTAGAAAACCAGACGCTGCGGCTTCAGCTCCAACACCTCTTCGGCGGCCATCGCGTACACACTTAGCTGCAAACTGTCTTTGGCCTTTTTGGCGTCTCTGGGCTTGCCCGTTTTGTAATCCACGATTTCCACTTCTTTCGAACCCAGGCCGTTTATCTGATCCATGCGTCCTTTTACGATCACGTCATGGTCCAGATGAAGCTCGAAGGATTTCTCCTGGTGCAAGACATCCGGCGGAGCAGCGAGGTATGCGCGGTGAAAATTCTGGAGCTGCTCGCGCCCGGCTTTGCGATATTCCTCTTCCTGATAGTCGTCGGGAAATCCCATCGAGCGCCATTCACGGTCATAGACAGCCATCAGGTCATCGAAAGAGAATTTTCCGTGCTTGGTCATTCCACCGGCAAACTCTTTGATGGTAGTGTGCATCACGCTCCCGAATGTCATAGTGGCGCGCGGGCCGCCGCGAATGCTCCACATATTTTGAAACAGGTACTGCATGGGGCACTTGCAATAGCACTCGATGGCTGAAGCGCTGAGCTGTAGAGGTTCGGCCGCGGGTGGATGGTAGGCTTTGGCCCAGACTGCCACCCGGGAATAAGCGCGGCCGCCCTCATCGGGCGCGAAGGACGGAAAAAAAAGCTGTGCGGGATCGGAAGACTCCGGCGCCGCTCCGGCGACTTCTTCCGACTGCGGCACCGTGATTTGTGGTGCAGACTGAGCGGTGTCGTGTTTCTGAATCTTGGCGTTCCTCAGGAAGTCTTCGAGGAAGAGCGAAGGCCTTTTCCACTTGTTGTTTACATGCGAGAGCGTGAGGCGCTGCCGGGCGCGAGTCAGGGCGACGTAAAACAACCGGCGTTCTTCTTGAATCTGGAAATCCCCGGCCGGTTTTTCTTCTTTCATCAGTTCCGGAGGGAATTCAAATTTCACCGGCCGGGCATTCGAAGGGAAATCATTCTTGTTGAGCTGCATGATAAAGACGTGAGGAAACTCGAGGCCCTTAGCGGAATGCACGGTCATTAACTGGACCGCATCGTCCGCGGATTCTTCCTCCAGGCAGATGTCGCCACCGGCTTCTGAAAAATATTCGAGGTATTCGACAAAATCGCGCAGGCTCTTTTTTTCGTTTTTTTGTTCCCAATCTTTGACGAACTGTACGAAGCGTTCGAGATAGCGGCGGTCGGCTTCAAAGGGAAGCGGCGCAAGCTGCAGAGCGGAGATCAATTGATCGAGCAAGCCGCTCGTGGGAATTTTGCGGGCCATTTGGCGAAAGCGGGCCAGGAAACTCACCAGTTCCGGCAGACGAGAAGCTTCCGAGGAAAAAGGCAATTCACATTGCGCGGCGTCCATTTCGTCATTCAGCGAACGGCGGCGGTTTTTCTCGGCGCGCTCGGCGAGGCGCACCAAGTCTCGCGGTTGAAGTTTCCAATACGGCGCGGCAAGAACTCGCGAGCAAGCGACGTTGTCCGAGGGCACGGCGATCAGGCGCAGATAGGCAAGCAAGTCGCGTACGACCGTGCTCGTCAAAATCGAGAATTTCCTAATAACGAAAGGGATTTTTCTATGCTGCAGCGCAGCGATAAGTTTTTTCACATGCGTGTGCTTGCGGTAAAGCACGGCGAAATTGCGCCAGGGATTTCCGGGAACGTGCAAGCGCTCAATTTCCGACGCAATCCAATGCGCTTCCTCTTCGGGGCGGACGAATTCAGCGAGACGAATTTTGTCACCGTCTGGGTTTTCGGTGACCAAAGTTTTTGGGGGCAGCAGAGGAGATTTTTCATTGTGAGCGATTACTTCGCCGGCTACCCGCAAGATTCTGGCAGTAGAGCGATAATTTTGCGTGAGCGTCGCGATAAACTGGCGCACGCCTTCGGTCAGATTGTTTTCCGTAACGCCGCAGAAACGTTTTAGAAAAATTGTGAAGCTGCCAAAGGAGGCTCCACGGAAACGGTAGATGGCTTGATCGTCGTCGCCCACAGCTACGATATTGCGACGTTCGCCAGCGAGCAGCCAGAGCAGTTCGAGCTGAACAATGTTGGTGTCCTGGAATTCGTCGACCAGGATGAAGTGAAACTGATCGCGCAGGCTTTGCAACAGCGCGGCGTCGGTTCGCAACAATTGCACCGCTTGCATCAATTGCGCGCCAAAGGTGAGCAGGTTTCGTTCCCGCAACAATCGTTCACTCACGCGATACACGCGCGCGAGCTCATCCTGGCGGGCCAGCTCTTCCTCTTCGAGCGCACGCACATCCGGATCGAGCGATGCGCGCCGCGCGAGATAGGCCTGGCGCGATTTATCCACGTAACTTTGGAAATCCTTGGGCGTGACGAGCTCATCCTGGCAGCGGGAAAAGAATTTCAGGAAGTCGTTCAGGAATTCTCCAGGCTCGGCCAGGCGCCGGAAATGTTTCAGGTCGAGCTCGGCCATATTGCGGCGTAGCAAAATCCAGTGATCGATGTCTTCGAGAATTTTTAAGTCCGGGTTGGCCACGCGCAGGATTTTTTCTAGGCAGAAACTATGGAAGGTGCTGAGCCAGATGCCTTCGGCGCGTTCGCCAACTGCTTGAACCACGCGGTGCTTCATTTGGCCGGCGGCTTTGTCCGTGAACGTGAGTCCGAGGATATTTTCGCCGTTAAGCTCGGGGTTCGATTCGAGTAGGTGACGAATTCGCTCGGTAATGACGCGAGTCTTGCCGGTGCCGGCACCGGCGACGACGAGCAGGGGACCGTCTCCGTGCTCCACGGCGCGGCGTTGCTGTGAGTTTAGGCCTACCGAGCTTTCACCTGAGGTCGCAGGAGGCATCCGTAACTATAATAACGTAAAACTGATGCGAGGAGTTACGCTTTTTGTTCGCCTGTCTTTAAATAGGGAATTCCCATTTCAAGATAATTGTTCAGCCTGGCCGACTGGGCGCGTGGAGTGCTACTTCCAGTGCCAAGAATAGAATGCAAAGAAGTCCCTTACCCAGGTTGAGGTTTTGTGGACAAAGGCCGAACTCTTACTTTTGTATGACTCCGCAGGCGATTCGGTCGCCGGAATTGCCGGATGGATCGGTTTTCATGTCATCGGCCTTGGCGTGAATTACGATAGCCGTTCCGCCGTTACTGAAGAGCGAGTGAGCATCGCTGCCGAGATTTACATCTTTATCCGCAAGCCTCACTTTAGCCTTTCCGTCGGCGCCCACTGTGAAGTTGGGCATGTCACCCGCATGGTGGCCATCGGGACTGTCAAAGCCGTGCTTTTTGCCGTCCGGATTAAAGTGCGGACCCGCGGATTTGAAATCGGGCGCATCGCATTTCGCATTCTGGTGGAAGTGGATTGCGTGCTCGCCCGGCGGAAGATTTTCGAGGTTAAGCTCCAAGCCCACACCGCCTTCCTTGCTCTCATACAGGACCACAGTGCCCACGCTCTTCCCCTGCGCGTCCTTTAGGTGAACCGCTGTTTTCGCCGTAATCGTCAGCGCGAAAGTGACTCCAAAAGCAAGAAGGGCAATGCCCAATACTCGATAAGTTTTCATGAGCGGGATTATAAACCGCGGCCATTATGCGGGCAAGCTTTCAAGAGTACCGTTGATGAACGCCGGCGGGTGCGTGTCCATGGACACACACTGCGCCAATTCCGTCGCGTTAACCCGATCGACCAGGGAGTTTTGAGCGGTGGTTCAAGATGTATTAAACTCCGACCGGACGCGGCCAAAAACCTATGAGTGCTCAAATTGTGCGTGAACCCCGATGGCCGGCAGTGGTGGCGATGTTGGCGGCGGGTTGCCTCTATTGGTCACTCCCGGAGCCGCTTTCGGTCGGGCCCGGGTGGTTGCTACTGGCGATAATTTTGGTCCTGGCCATTCCTCTGGTCATATCGAACCATCGCGGCCAGTTCAACATAGCCCGGATTTTGACTTTCACGGCTAATGGCGCAATCACGATTGCCATGATTGCTTCGCTGGCTTTCCTGATTCACGGTATTCCGCAACATCGCGACCCGCCCCAAACGCTGCTGCGTGCGGCAACCGCGCTTTGGATTACCAATGTTTTGGTCTTTGCGCTGTGGTACTGGAAGCTGGATGCGGGCGGTCCCCTGATGCGGGAGGGAAGGCGCGGACGCTTGGAGAGCTCGTTCCTTTTCCCGCAAATGTTGGGCGAGGACGGCGGCGATCCGTCATGGTCACCGCATTTCATGGATTATTTATTTCTTGCGTTTAATACCAGCACGGCTTTTTCTCCTACGGACACGGCAGTGCTTTCGCGTTGGGCTAAAGCCGGAATGATGTTGCAATCGCTGATTTCGTTGACGGTTGTGGCGCTGCTCGCCGCGCGGGCGGTGAATATTCTTTGAGAGCGGGATAGTTTCGCGGACTAACACCCCCCATGGGCCATGGCAACTGCCTGCCTCGCGGCTCAGCTAGGGGGAGAGCGCTTCCAACTGGCGTGCGTTGAGCGTGTAAAGCGAAGGGACCGGAACGCCCAGGATTCCGAGGTAAACGTAAATTTGGCCGCGGTGATGAACTTCGTGTTCGAGCATCGAGCGCAGCAACTTCCAGGCAGTGATGGGAGCGCCTTCGGGGGAGGTACCTTTCTTCTGGAAGTCTTCCTGGGTCATGCCGCTGAAAATCTCCATTGATTCCGAGTGCATGCGTTCCATGAACGCGACGACATTTTCCAAGCCGTTCGCGAGCTCGCGTCCGCAGCCTTTGTAACGGCTCGGACGGCCGCAGGCGCATTCGGCAAAGACATATCGCTCGGTGGCGGCAATGTGCCGTGCCAAATCGCCCAACGTGAATTCCCCCGGCCGGCAGGTCCATTCAATCTTGTCCGGCGGGATGCAGCGTACTAGGCGCATTGTGCGTCCGCGGATCTGTCCGAAATGATGAAGAAAGTCTTCACGCTCCATGAAGCACCTCCCCGGCTCTCTTGGAGAAAATAATATACTCGGCTACCTCCGGCTAGAAGGGAAGTTGAAGCCCGCTGCCGGACAGAGGAGTCCAATTTGACCCTCATTTGTAGCACGCATATACTTGAGTTTCTGCTGAATTGCACACCCAGGAGTGAAAACCATGGATCAGGCTGTCATTTTGAGCGCGGTGCGCACACCGATTGGAAAATTCATGGGGGGACTCGCGCCTCTTTCGGCTCCGGAGCTTGGAGCGAAGGTCGTTGCTGAGTCGGTAAGGCGTGCCGGAATCGAGCCGAGCCAGGTGGACGAAGCCATAATGGGCAATGTGGTTCAGGCTGGGCTCGGACAAAACCCAGCGCGCCAAGCGGCGTTGCGCGGCGGACTTGATCCGCGAGTTGCGGCGATGACGATCAACAAAGTTTGCGGGTCGGGACTAAAAGCTGTGGCGCTGGCGTCGCAGGCAGTGCAGCTTGGCGAGTCCGATGTGGTGGTGGCGGGCGGCATGGAGTCCATGTCGAATTGTCCCTACTTGTTGAAGGGGGCGCGAAGCGGCTTTCGACTTGGCAACCAGGAAATTTTCGACTCGATGATTACTGATGGCTTGTGGGACGTTTACGAGAATTACCATATGGGCGTGACGGGCGAGTTGGTAGCGGAAAAATACGGGATTACGCGGCAGGAGCAGGACCAATTCGCAATGGATAGCCATCGCAAGGCTGTGCGCGCGATTAAATCATGTTTTTTTGGCGAGCAGATTGTGCCGGTGGAGATTCCACAGAAAAAGGGCGAGCCCGTCATTATCAAGACGGACGAATCGCCGCGCGAAGATACTTCGCTCGAAGCGCTCGGAAAGCTTAAGCCCGCATTTAAGAAGGATGGAACGGTGACGGCAGGGAACGCGCCGGGAACGAACGATGGATCGGCGGCAGTGATTGTGACGAGTGAAAAGAATGCGACGCGTCTGGGAAAAACGCCGATGGCGCGAATCGTTGCGCAGGCGGTGAGCGGAGTCGAACCGAAATGGGTGATGATGGCGCCGGTAGACGCGGTGGAAAAGCTGCTGAAAAAAACCGGATGGGATCGGGACAAGGATGTGGACCTCTATGAATTGAACGAAGCGTTCGCCGTGGCTGCGATTGCCGTTACGCGAGTGCTGAAACTTAATCCCGAAAAAGTGAATGGGAACGGCGGAGCGGTTGCGTTGGGGCATCCTATTGGCGCTTCCGGTGCGCGAGTTCTCATTACGCTGCTGTACGAGCTGCAGCGGCGCAACCTCAAGCGTGGGATCGCGGCGCTGTGCCTGGGCGGAGGAAACGCCGTCGCACTGGCGATCGAAAGGTACTAATTTTGGGGCGAATCAAGTGATCTGGAAGCTAGCTCCAGAATGAATTGCCCGCGCTGCAAACACACGGTGGCTCAACTGCGGTAGGTCTCACGAATTGCGAACGCTCTACTTTCCTTAGCCGCGTCGCTTCCGCTATCATCGAACTCCTGTGGCCATGGACAATATAAGAACTGTCGGCGTGCTCGGAGCCGGCACGATGGGGAACGGAATCGCGCACGTGTTTGCGCGGGCGGGGTATCGCGTGATTCTGCGCGACGTGGAGAGACGCTTCCTCGATCGCGGGCTTGAAACAATTGGCAAGAATCTTGATCGCGAAGTGAAGCGAGGAAAAATTTCCGAGGCGGACAAGCCGGTTGTGCTTGGACGCATTGAGCCGAGTACCGATGTCGGCGCACTAGCCGCCGCCGATTTCGCAGTGGAAGCCGTCCCGGAGCAGCTTGAGCTGAAGTTGCGCGTGCTGAAGGATGTGGATGCGGTGCTGAAGCCTGGCGTGATACTGGCGAGTAATACTTCTTCCATTTCGATTACGCAGCTTGCCGCACAAACCAGCCGGCCCGAGCGTTTCATTGGCATGCACTTCATGAACCCAGTGCCTCTGATGGTGCTGGTAGAAGTGATTCGCGGGTTGGCCACCAGCGAAGAAACCTTTCAAACCACCATGGCCCTTTCCGAGAGGCTGGAGAAAAAGCCTGTGGCGGTGAATGATGCGCCGGGTTTTGTGTCGAACCGGGTGCTGATGCCGTTGATTAACGAGGCAGCGTTTTGCGTGATGGAAGGTGTAGCGACGCCGGAAGCTGTGGACGCGGTGATGAAAATGGGAATGAACCATCCCATGGGGCCGCTGGAATTGGCCGATTTTATTGGGCTGGATGTGTGCATCGACATTCTAGAAGTCCTCCGGAAAGGGTTCGGCGACCCGAAGTATCGCGCCTGTCCTCTGCTGAAGAAATATGTCGCCGCCGGTTGGCTTGGACGTAAATCCGGCCGCGGCTTCTATCAATATTCGTAACCTGCGGTGACTCTGCGGTGCACCTTCCGCTGGGGCCCGGCGGGTCATCCGGGGACGCGGTCTCCTTCGCTCACAACTGAAACTCCTGCGCGTCTAAACGCCCAGAATTAGGGTGCCTGGACGCTTCATGCCAACGGAGTTCCAATGAAAAATATCCTTCGCGTAGTGCTGATACTCGCAGTGCTATTTTTGTGCTTCCCGGTATTTGCATTCCAATTGGGCGAAGCGGACTTTACGAAAGCGGTGACCAAGGTACTGCTCGTAGGCGACCACGTTACGGTCATTCAAATTCGCACACCTCAGGATCTGAACAACGTTGTCGTGCTGGCAGGCGCCGAGGGATATTTGCTGGTGGATCATCCTGAGCCCGCTGCAAATCCGGCAATTCGAAAAGCGCTGGATGATTTGGGAAAACGGCCGGTAAAGTTTCTGTTGAACACGCACTGGCACTACGATCATGTGGGCGGCAACGAAATCTACGGGCCGGATGCGATCATTGTGGCGCACGAAAACGTGAGGAAGCGCCTGATGACAAAACAGACTCCGTTTTGGTCGCCGACACCCATTGGTCCGTACCCTGAGCGCGCCTGGCCACGCATCACTTTCCCTGACATGGTTACCGTTCACTTCGCGGGCGAAGATATTGAAATGGATCATTATGCGAACGGCCACACGGATACCGACTCCGTCGTTTATTTCGCGCGCGCGAATGTCGTCGCTGTCGGCGATATTTATGACGGCAAGGGCAGCTATGCGAGCGGGGCTGACGTTGAAGGAATCGCCCATTCTCTGTCCGCGGTACTGAACCGGATCAACGACGACACGGTGATCATCACGGGGCACAGCGAAATGTCGAATCGTCGCGAGTTGGCGGAATATCTGCCGCTTTTGAACCAAACGATCGCGCTTGTGCGACAGGAAATTGCCGCCGGCAAGAGCGAAAAGGATGTAGCGGACGCAGGCATGCCCGAAATCTGGAAACCGTGGTTCGCTCCCCACGCGGTTCCCGCCGGACACGATTTCATGCGACGAATCTATGCAACGCTGACGCATACGAACAAACTCGACCAATAGGCCTCGTGATACCTACCGTGGCCGCCTGGAGGAGATCGCGATGAACCGTGTTGACCTAGTAGTCGGAGTGCTCGCGGGACTTCTCTGCATTGCGCCTGCACCGCCACTTATTCACACTGATGCAGATACCGCGAAAGCAGACTTGTTTGCGCTGCATCAGGCAGACCGCCGAGCGCACTTCCACCAGGATGTGAATGCACTTCTCGCGACAGTTCCGGCCGAGTTCATTTACGTGCGTGACGGAAGGGTCCAGGCACAGACAAAAGAAGATCTGCGGAAACGGTTCACCGAATATTTCCAAGGAGCGCAATTCACCGCTTGGGACGATCTGGACCCTCCGATTATTCACGCCTCTCCGGACGGTCAAATGGGATGGATGGTCGTTCGCGTGAAGATCGCTTATTCGAAGACAGACGCGGCGGGGAAGAAAACGCTAGAGCAGTCCGTGATTGCCTGGATGTCAGTTTACGAAAAGCATGAGGGCAAATGGCTTCACCTGGCCAACACGTCCACTTTCGAGCCAGAAGAAGGAAATTCAAGATGACGCCGCGGACGTCGAAATCCGAAAAATGTTTTGGGACAGCTTTCATCTTAATGGCTTGCGCGACAATCTCTCACGCGCAACAAAACATCCGAACACCCCCCTTCGAAGAAATGTACAAAATGCCGTGCGTCTACTCTGTTCCCGGCATGGACAAGGTTCAGGTCCGTAGAGACATCGTGTATAAAACGGTGGAGGGTCCGGACGGGAAGATAGATCTTAAGTTAGATTTGTATACTCCATCCGGCGCCAAAACCACTGACCGATTTCCCGTGGTCATCTTAATTAGCGGAGGGGCAGCGGGCGATCACGACTTCCGCGATGCGGGGATTTATCTTTCCTACGGAAGGATATTGGGAGCTTCAGGATATGTTGCAATTACATTCGCGAAACGCTTTGGGCGCGACGGTGATCCGCTGCAGGGTTTGACAGACTTCAATGATCTCGTCGCGTATATTCGGGGACATGCTGCGCAATTTCACGTGAATCCGGGCCGCATGGCTTTTTGGGCATTTTCGGCTGGTGGCACGCTCCTTAGTCCGGTGCTGTCGGACATGCGGCCTTACGCGCGTGCTGCACTTTGCTTTTATTGTGTAACGGATAGAGATTTTTCCTCCTTGTCTGCGGACGATGCCCAAAGATTGCGCGAAAGGCTCTCGCCTCTAGTTCAGATCGAGGGAGCCGAGTATGCTGTTCCGCCAATTTTTGTTGCGCGTGCAGGGCTGGATGCTCCGGGAATTAATGAACCGCTGGGTCGCTTCGTAACCGGGGCGGTGACGAAAAATCTATCGATCGAGATGATGAACCACCCTGATGGTCGCCACGGTTTTGACCTTCTGGATGCGGATGCACGCTCGCGCGAAATCATCCAGCGCGCTCTTGAGTTCATAAAAGCGCGGCTGGAGGGGAACTGAACAGGGCCACAACCTAGCTCGATTATCGCAATATCCTCAAAATGGTCTTTGCTTTTTGTTCGCCTCGTGCTAAAGTGGGTCCAGAAACGGTCAACTTGGGGGAACGGATACTTGGTAGTACACTTAGCGCGCCTCAGTTCCCAGGAAGAAAGAAATCCCTTTCGAGGTCTAACGATGAATGATGAAAGAACCAAGAATCTGGATTTGGCTATCTCGCAAATTGAGAAGCAGTACGGCAAAGGCTCGATTATGCGCCTGGGAAATAAGGACGTACTGGTGCCGGTAAACGTGATTCCAACCGGATCCATCTCGATTGACGCTGCGCTGGGGGTCGGGGGATTCCCGCGCGGGCGGGTGATTGAAGTGTACGGACCTGAGTCTGGTGGCAAGACCACGCTCACGCTCCATGTGATCGCAGAGGCACAACGTTTGGGAGGGCAAGCGGCATTTATCGACGCTGAACACGCGCTGGATCCTTCGTATGCACGAAAACTGGGTGTGGATGTCGACAATCTTCTCGTGTCGCAGCCGGACAACGGTGAGCAAGCGCTGGAAATAGCGGAAGCGCTGATTCGCTCGAACGCTGTGGATATTATTGTGGTGGATTCTGTTGCTGCGCTGGTACCGCGCGCCGAACTGGAAGGCGACATGGGCGACGCGCAGATGGGGTTGCAGGCGCGGCTGATGTCGCAGGCGCTGCGCAAGCTGACGGCGATCGTATCGAAGTCAAAGACTTGCCTGATATTTATCAACCAGATTCGCGAAAAGATTGGAGTGATGTTTGGCAATCCCGAAACAACTACTGGCGGGCGCGCGCTGAAGTTTTATTCTTCGATTCGAGTGGATATTCGGCGCATACAGTCGATTAAGGAAGGGGATCGCGTGGTCGGTTCGCGCACCCGCGCAAAAATCGTTAAGAACAAAGTTGCTGCGCCGTTTCGCGAGGCCGAGTTCGACATTATTTACGGTGAGGGTGTTTCGCGTGAGGGCGACTTGATTGACCTAGGAGTGGCCAAGGGCCTGCTGGAGAAATCGGGGACGTGGATTTCCTACAAGAACGAGCGCCTGGGACAAGGGCGTGACAATGCACGCCTGTTTCTGAAAGAGAATAAAGACATATGTGCCAAGATTGAACACGAGCTGCGCAAACAGTTGGGACTGCCCTCGAACTTGGCTGCGGTGGAAGATAATCACGCCAAACCGGCAGCGGCGGCCGAGGCGCCAAAGCAAGCACCCAAGGCGGTTGCCGCGGCGCAAGGTCGCGCTGCGCGCTAGCGACTGCCGTACTGAAATGCACGGCAGTGCATAATAGGCTAGTACCCTCTGGTGCGTTCTCCTGGTGGTACTACAGGCCAGCGTGCTCGCCAGGAAAGCTGTCCTCCTTTACAGTTGCACAAACCTGCGACATTTCCTTAAACTACGTTCACAGCCTGAGCAGAGGCGTCTACGGGCCAATACAATTTAAATGCGCAGCAAACCAGTCCACTACCAAGCGGTTTCGATATTTTGTCTGTTCCTCGCAGGCTCCCTGGGGGCTGCATCCGCGACTACACCCAAAACTCGTACTCATCACAAGCGCAGCGGCACGCCTAGTTACGCCGATCCCGGAAAAGGCGACGCAGTTGAATATGACGACCCGGTCGTCCGCCAAATCGCTCTGGACGCCTTAGGCCACGCGAACGGTTCGGTGCTGGCGATGGATCCGAGCACTGGACGCATCCTTACAATCGTTAATCAAAAAATGGCTTTTTCGTCCGGGTTCGAGCCCTGCTCGACGATAAAGCCGGTGATAGCTCTCGCCGGTTTGGAAGAAGGCGTTATTACCCGCGACACGATGTTGAAGGTCGGACGCCGGCGCTATATGGACCTGACCGAGGCCATGGCCCATTCCAACAATACGTACTTTGAAGAAGTGGGAACGCGATTAGGATTCGCACGGGTGTCCAAATACGCGACTCTTCTGGGGTTGGGCTCGCGATCCGGTTACAACATTGCTGAAGAACAGCCAGGCTTGCTGCCTGCGCGTATTCCGGTATATGGCGGAGTTGCTCGCATGTCGAGCTTCGGAGAAGGAATTCGTATCACGCCTTTGCAGCTCGCATCATTGGTTTCCACGCTGGCCAATGGCGGCACGCAGTACTACTTGCAATATCCGCGCACGGTCGCGGACCGGCAGAATTTCCAGCCGAGAATTCGACAACAGCTTGATATCGCGCCGCTGCTTCCGGATTTGCGCGAAGGGATGCTCGCTGCGGTTATGTATGGAACGGCGAAACAGAGTTACGATCCTGACGGTGAACAAGCGCTGGGGAAAACCGGCACATGTAACGACGAATCGCTCGGCGGGCGTCTGGGCTGGTTTGTTTCTTACGCCGATCAAGCGCATCCCAAAATCGTTCTGGTAGTGCTCATTCGTGGAGGAGGCCGCGCGGTCAGCGGTCCGCACGCATCCGAAATAGCAGGGCGGATCTATCACGGCTTGCGCGAGCGAAATTACTTCGCTGAATCGTTCCATCATCCCTCGTATGCCACTTCCGCAGGCGGCTCGAAATAGCCAGAATTAACCTTCCACCGCTAAGACCCACAACTTTCGGAATCACTTAGGGTTTACTGGGATGTGCCGGAACATGCATTTGATGATTTCCGCACGGGCATGCTTGCGCTAAGCTTCGGTAGCTAAAACGGTTAGCACGGTGTAGCAATGAGCAAGTTCGGAAAAATTCTATTTTGGTTCGCTTTCATCGCGATCAGCGCAGCATGCGTCGGCGCATCGTATTATGTTCGGCGTTCTGCTGAAGGCGAGGTCTCGCTGCAGGCAACTTCCGCGCGTGAAGAGGCCCTTCGAATCCAGGAACAAGTTGTGCTGTACAGCGAGCGCCTGGTTCCCGCCGGTCTCCCATTCCACTTGCTACTGCGCGGTCTGGGTATTGATGCGGAGACTGCCGCGCGCTTGGCGGCTTCCGCACAGTCTGTTTTCGATCTGCGGCACTTGCGCGCAGGAAATCGATTGGATGTGGGGCGCTCCGTACTTGGGGAACTGCGTTCGATTCGCTACAGAATCGACGGGGACCGAGTGCTCTCTATCGCGCCGCAAGGACGCGAAGTCCATTCAGAAATTCAGACAATTCCGTCGGAAACGGAAACTATCGGCGTGATGGGCGAAGTTCACGGCTCGCTTTTTGAAGCGGTCATTAACGCCGGTGAAAAACCCGAGCTAGCGATGCGCCTGGCGCAGATATTTGGATGGGACCTGGATTTCTACACTGATCCGCGCCCGGGTGATACGTTTCGATTAGTGGTCGAAAAGAAAGTCCTTTCGAACGGCGAACTGCTTTCGTACGGGAGAATTCTGGCCGCCGAATACAGAAACGCCGGGCACCCGTATGGCGCGGTGCTTTTTCATGACCTCTCCGGTTCTCCCGCATATTTCACGCCTGCAGGGAAGTCGATGAAAAAGGCATTCTTGCATTCGCCGCTTAAGTTTGCCGCGCCTATTTCGTCGCATTTCAGCGAGCACCGCTTGCATCCCATTTTGAAAGAATACCGGCCGCACCTTGGCATTGATTATGCGGCGCCTTCGGGCACTCCGGTGCAGACCATTGGCGACGGGCGCGTAATTTTTGCCGGGCCCAAGGGTGGAGCGGGGAACCTCGTTCAAATTCAGCACGCAAATGGATACACCACTTACTACATGCATTTGTCGCGCGTGCTGGTGCGCCCGGGCCAGCATGTAGGACAAGGACAAAGCATCGGACTGGTGGGAATGACGGGGCTGGCGACCGGTCCGCATCTTGATTTCCGAATTCAGCGCCAGGGACAATTCCTAAACTTTGAGCGCTTGCCGTTGCCGCCGTCCGATCCGGTTGCAAAGCGCGATTGGAACGAATTTGCAGTCTCGCGCGATCGCGCCCTGGCTTTGATGCCGACGAGACTATCGCAGCCGAATGTAGCCCTGGCTCGAAATTCCCCGGTTAGTGCTACGTCCCAACTAGCGCCGACTCCATAGTCTAACGAGTATTTGGGGTCTGATATTCGAGCAGCTCCCAAAAAAAGAATCGGCGCCGCGAGGTAATTTCCAGCGGCGCCGACGTTTAGAGAATTAACCGTACGTTAAGGCCTGCAAGAGCATCTAGGCCGCTCTGGCAAGCCTCACGTTCTCGATCCAATTACCAGGTAATTGCTTGTGACCAGATCTGCATGCTTGCTTGGTCGCGAGTATCAGACCAGGCGGCGTGCACTGTTCCGTCAGGTCCTGAAACTAACTGGGTGTAATCGCCGAAGAAGCCGCATCCTGGGAATCCGGTGCATGGGTTGAACGCAGTGTCGCTAACTGGCTGCTGCGTCGGGAAAGTCTTTCCTCCGTCGGTCGATTTCCCGACGAAGTACTGAACCGTAGTGTTAAAGGGATCGTTGCGACTGTCGTACCAACCGACGTATACATCCCCGGCTGGTGTGGCGGTCGCCCAGCCAAAGAAGTGTTCTTTCTGATCGTTGAAGGTGTCGTTGTTAACGCGGGTGATTCTCGAATTACCATTGACTACAGTCGCCAGATAGAGACTGGGTGTGGCCTCAAGCTTCCCGTTGCCGATTTGGTTTGCGTTGAAGGCACAATAGGCAGTGTGCTGGTGAATACCGCATCCCGGTGCGGCTGCTCCGCTATCCCGGAAGGCCCAGTTGAGATTGGTCAATCCGTTGAAAATGAAGCTCGCCACGGGCTTGGAGGAGACCACCCAGGTACCGGCCTTTAAGGTGGATTCCCACATTTGCGTGAATGGGAAGTTGCTGAAATCGTCGAAGAATACATGCGGAACGCCGCTGGAGTCGATCACCATGTCCGAGAATTGGGTGTTGGTTAGCGAACCACTTACGAGCGCTGGAAGGCTGAATGGTTGCCCGGGACCCGCAGAGTGCGATTCCAGAATTGCGGATCCAAATGCAGGAACCGTCGCAGTTCCGTCCGTGCAGTCGGGAAAGTTGCAGAACAGGGTGTAATAGACATATGTGGTGCCTTGGTTGGGGCTGCCAGGATTGGTGTCTGTCGTAATCAGCGGCTTATCTAGCACGGCAGGACAGTTAAATACACCTGTGAATAAGCCGTTGCATGGTTGATCGTCGATTGGCGTTGGTAGCAGAGAAGTGTATGTTCCGTGTGAGAAGCCTTGCGCGATATCGATCTCAGTGTCGACATTCTCATAGCCGTTATTGAAGTCGATGATCAGGTTGCCGGTAATCGTTGAGATGTAGCTGTTTCCGGCTAGATCGAATGAAACTCCGGGATCGCTCTGGAAGGTAAGCGGAATAAACCCGGTAAAGGGGTCGTTGCCGCCGACCATCGAGTCGTCGGTCCAAGTTACGCCACCATCAGTCGAGACATGGTAGAACATTTTGTCGTAGTTCTCGCGGAAGTCGTTGGTCATAACGACCCAACCGGAGGGGGACGACGGATCGATGGCCGCACCGACTTCAGCTTTCGGCCATGGATTTCGGTCTTGATTAACTTTCACATTCAGAAATGTGGGTGTAACGGCGGGATGAGCAGCGTTGGCGGCGCGAACCTTCGCCTGATGTTCCAAAAGCTGCTTCGCTTTGCCCGTCGGTATCACCGATCCATCCCTGTCGAACGGGGCTTTGTGGTTTTGGGCCACGTACGCAACGTATGAATTAAAGTCCTTGAATGCTTTAGGCTGCTGCGCCTTCTGCGCCTGCTGTGCGGCCGCGCCGCCAGCCAATAACAGGCTTATGGCAAGACCTGTCAGTACAACTCTTGCAATCCACAAATGACCAAAATCTTCCGCCTTCCTGTGCTTCATCGATTTATCTCCTTTGGAAACGTTCAAACTAACTTGGGAACGCGCGCTGAGCTCGGCTGGGTACATCTACTCGCGCCGCGCAGTACTGGCAGTACTTGGCGGACGTTAATAGCTGAAAGAGGGCCGACCGAGTGGAGTCCTAATATAGCGAACGGCGAAAGAAGTCAAGAGAATCCAACGAAATTCTGAAGAGAGACTATTTTGAATATCCGTTTCTCGGAAATCAGGATGAAAATCGACGAAGAGCCAGAGCACTTGCGCAAAAAATTTACCAAAAAGAGACGAAACTACGCCTTAAGTTCCCAAGTATCGCCCGAGCGGAGAAGCTTTGCCAAGTCACCCTTGCCACGCTTCGCTTGAACTTCGCGAATTTGGTCGTTAATCATGTCCTCGTAGCGCGGTACGTGATCCCAGGAGCGCAAGACGCCGATGGGGGTGGGGAAACCTGGGCGCTGCTCCATATGAGCGAGCAGAAAGGCATAGGCCGCGCGCGGATGCTTTTCGTCGTGGACCAGAAGATCCTTTTCGGTGATGCCATTGCCTAGATTGACGATTTCCAGATCCAGTCCGTTTAGCCGGATGCCTTTGTCGCGATTCTTCCCAAAAATAAGAGGCTTGCCGTGTTCGAGCTGAACGATGTTTTCACTGCGCGCGTCTTTTTCCGTAACGGTCTCCCACGCACCGTCGTTGAAGATATTGCAATTCTGCAGGATCTCGACATACGCGGAGCCCTTATGCGCAGCTGCTTTCTTCAAAACATCTCTCAGATGCTGCTGGAATACGTCCACGGAACGGGCCACGAATGTGGCTTCCGACCCGATGGCGAGAGAGATAGGGTTGAACGGCCGGTCGCTGGTGCCGAAGGGCGTCGATTTGGTTTTCTTACCCACTTCGGAAGTTGGCGAGTACTGGCCTTTGGTGAGCCCGTAAATCTTGTTGTTGAAGAGAAGCACTTTCAGCCCGACATTGCGACGCAGCATGTGAATCGTGTGATTGCCGCCGATGGAGAGCGAATCGCCATCGCCGGTTGCGACCCACACTTCCAGGTCGGGACGAACGATTTTCAGACCGGTGGCCACCGCGGGAGCGCGTCCATGGATGGTGTGGAAGCCGAAAGTGTTCATGTAATAGGGAAAGCGGCTGGAGCATCCAATCCCGGAAATGATCACGAATTTTTCGCGCGGGATACCTAGATCAGCGAATACCATTTGCACCGCAGAAAGAATGGCGTAGTCACCGCAACCAGGACACCAACGAATTTCCTGATCGGTCTGGAAGTCCTTTTTCGTGTATGTGGGCAATGTCGCGGTGGTCATAGCTGCTCTCCTGCCTGCTCATCTCCATCCTCTTCCGAGAGTACGGAGGGAACCAAGTCAAGCATTTGTTCGATTTTTTGTTCGATCTCTGAAGTCTTAAACGGTTTGCCCTGAATTTTGTTATAGCCCTGCGCGTCCACCAGATATTTTGCGCGCAGAATCATCAAGAGCTGGCCCATATTCATTTCTGGCACGAGTACTTTCTTGTAGCGGCTGATTACCTCGCCAAGATCACGTGGCAGCGGATTCAAGTAACGCAGATGGACGTGCCCTATTTTGCGTCCCTTCTCTCGCTGAGCATTCAAGGCGGCCGTAATTGGGCCGTGCGTAGAGCCCCACGCGATAATCAGCAAATCCCCTGACTCATCGCCTTCCGGAATTACTGGAGGAATATCGATGGCGACGGACTCGACCTTCGCGGCACGCAATCGGACCATGTGCTCATGGTTCAGAGGCTCGTAATTAATGTTGCCAGTAACGTCTTGCTTTTCGATTCCACCGATGCGGTGTTCAAGACCGGGCGTTCCTGGAACAGCCCAGGGGCGCGAGAGCGTGACTGGATCGCGCCTGTAAGGTAGGAAACCTTCCGGATTCGTTTCGAAGTGCACCGGGATTTCCGGCAGCTCGTCAACGGTGGGAACTTTCCAAGGTTCGGCTCCGTTGGCCAGATAGCCGTCGGACAAAACAATAACTGGGACCATGTGTTTGATGGCGATACGGCTAGCTTCGAGCGCGATCCAGAAGCAATCGCCCGGTGAAGAGGGGGCAAGGACCGGAATGGGAGCTTCCGAGTTTCGTCCGAACAGAGCTTGCAGTAAATCTGCTTGCTCGGTCTTGGTCGGGAGTCCGGTGGAAGGGCCGCCGCGTTGAATATCGCAAATCACCAAGGGCAATTCAACGGCTACAGCCAAGCCGAGCGCTTCGGTCTTGAGCGCCATGCCCGGACCAGAGGTGGAAGTGATGCCTAGAGCGCCGGCGTACGCTGCGCCTATGGCGGAAGTAATCGCGGCGATTTCGTCTTCGGCCTGAAAGGTAATTACGCCGAAATCCTTGTACATCGACAGCTCGTGCAAAATATCCGACGCCGGCGTAATTGGATAAGAGCCCAGAAATAAAGGTATACCGGCCTTTTGTGAGGCGGCCACAAAGCCCAGCGCCAGCGCGGCATTTCCGCTAATGTTGCGATACACACCGGGAGCAAGTTTCGCCGGCGGGATTTCGTAGCTGATTTGAAACGCTTCGGTCGCTTCGCAATAGCTATAGCCCGCTTGCATGGCAAGCTTATTGGCCTGAACTAGCTGCTGCTTATTTTTGAATTTTTCTTGTAACCAGCCATGCGTGGGCTCCATGGACCGGTTGTAGAGCCAGTAACACATTCCCAGTGCGAAGAAATTCTTGCAGCGGTCCATGCTCTTCGCATCGAGACCGAGATCTTTCAGAGCTGCACGCGTCATCTTAGTGAGCTCGACGGCAAAGAGCCGATAGCCATCTAAGGAATGGTCTTCCAGCGGATTGGTCACAATCTGCGCTTTACGAAGATCGTTCTCTTTGAAGCTATCGAGATTGACGATCAAGATTCCATTCGTCTTTAGGTCCGGCAAATTCATTTTCAAAGCGGCCGGATTCATCGCCACTAGGACATCCACGGAGTCGCCAGGGGTATAAACATCGTTTGACGAGAAATGCACTTGAAAACCACTGACCCCGGGCAAGGTTCCTGCAGGTGCGCGGATTTCAGCCGGATAGTCGGGGAAAGTCGCCAAATCGTTGCCGTAGAGAGCGGCGGTGTTGGTGAATTGGCTGCCGGTAATCTGCATGCCGTCACCGGAATCACCGCAGAACCTTATCACCGCCTGGTCTATTACTTCACGTTTTCGTTTAGGAAGTTCGATCGTCGTCAGTGGCATAGTTTAAGACTCCGATTCTATAAAGACGCAGAGATAGAAATGTCTCAGTTTTGCGTCAGCATTGTTCATGCGGATTAGAAACGTGCGCTCACAAGAAAGCGTAGCACAAGGAGGGTAACAGGAAAACGGATTTTGAGACGCGCTCATTACGCTTGGGACATAGTTAGGATGCGCGGGGCGCATAGCACGTTGTCCTGCAGATTTGCGGTAGCCAATGGATTTTTGCCTAGACATCCAGTCCGATCGAGCGCATGAGCTGCAAGGCATTGCTGGTTTGAACGATTCCCGGGCTCAGACGATGGTCAAACCGCAATTTGCCATCCTCTAGATGATCCTCAAAATGAAAGTTCGCTCCCTGGGCTCCGACCACCACAGCAATTTCGGCGAGAGCCAGGTCGTGAGTGGTGAGCAATCCAATAGCTCCTCGTTTCAGCAGATTGCTCACCACAGCTTCCGCGCCGATACGACGGTCGTGCGAGTTTGTTCCTTGCAGCAATTCGTCGAGCAAGAACAAAACTGGCATCGCTCTATCGGTCAAGTCAGCGATTACTTTCAGCCGCGTGATTTCGGCATAAAAGCGAGAGATTCCGCCCTGCAGGGAATCCAGGACGCAAACGGAAGCGCCTACCGACAATCGAGAAAGCTGGAGCTTGTGCGCGCGAACCGGTGCGCCGCACTGAGCCAGAACAGCGTTGATTCCAACCGAGCGGATGAACGTGCTTTTTCCGGCCATGTTGGGTCCGCTGATAATAATGAGCCGCAGAGCTCGTCCGAGGGTTAGATCATTTCGAACCGCACGCTCCTCGGGAATAAGGGGATGCGCGAGTCCGAAAGCTTCGAAGAGCGGGGCCTCATCTGTGAACACCGGGAAAACATCAGCAGGGTGTTCGTACGCATAACCAGCGAGGGCTAAGAGAGCTTCGAGCTCACCCAAAGCGGCGAGCCAAGCGCGAATAGCAGATCCAAATTTCTTGCGCCACGCTTCAATGCCGAGCGTCCACTGCAAACTCCAAAACACGAATGGATCGAGAGCTTGTAACGCCAGATGGCGTCGGGAGACCAAAAAATCCACACGGCGATTCAAGCGAACGATGGAGCGAGACGCAATCACACCGTCCCTTTGAAGTGCAACGTGGAGGCCCTTAAGCTTCGGCGCGACGAAAGATTCTCGCTCAATTCGGGCGAGCACTTGCGAAAGCAATTTCAGATCTTTAGCGGCTTGCTCAATCGCAGAAGCGCTCATCGATGTGCGTTCGTGAAACTTTATCGCTATCGCCAAGTTGACGGCTGAGATCAGAAGGGCGGGCAACTTGAAGCCGAAACCTGCCCAAGCGACTAAGCTGCAAATCCACAGGAACGCGAGTAGAGGCAAAACGATCTGCAGTAGGCCGGGATTGAGTGTTGGAGAACCCTCTCCCCAGATCACCAAGGCTTCCGGTTGGACCCCGGACCGAAAATCTTTTCCCATGGCGGCGAGGTCTTCGCGAAGGTCGATGCGTTCCCGCATCTCTGTCACCGAGTCGTTGCGCACCCGAACTTCTTCGGGAGGCGCGGGAAAAAGCAGCCAGTGCGCCAAAGTTTCCTCGCCCGCTCGCGTGCGTGCGGTGCAAAGCAATTCGAATAATGATCCCGTGCCAAAAATATCAAGGTCACGCGCGTAGGGATGTGAAGAATCAGAAAAACGATCACCAGTCTCACCGGTTCCCATCCATTTATTGGCCAGGCGAGCTAATCCACGTTCGTAAAACGAGATCCTGCGGGCATTCATACAAATCCTGCGAATCACGCGTTCGTGTGTGATGGCCAAGAAGACGAGGAAAGCGAGCGGGAGCAAAATCCAGTAAATTGCGCGAATCCTAGAGGCAAGTATCCACACCGCGGAAACTACCGAGATGCCCAGGAAAAGCAAAGTCGCAACGCCGAGCCTGCCGGAAGCGTGTTTGTAACGCGCCTCCGCTTTGCGCAAGGTGTCAAGATGCCGTTGATAGCAGGCCTCAGGATTCTGAGCGGTTTTTGGAGAGTCGATTGCCATGAATGAGGCTATGAAACTGAGCAGCGGACAGCTTTAGCAAGTTTATAGGGCCGCGGGGCTTTCAGCGCACGGAAAAGTACACTGGCCTTTAGTACTATTGACTTTCGCTTTTGATTCGCCTACACTTTGCGACGCTAGCGGAATAGGGGGTAGGGATGACGCTGACAAAGAGACAAAAAGAGGTTCTGGACTACCTGGTCGGATTCCTCAATAAAAACGGCTATTCGCCGAGCTTCGAGGAAATCGCGAACTCGCTGAAGCTCACTTCGCTAGCGACGGTGCACAAGCATCTTTCCACGCTGGAGAAGAAGGGCTTCATTCGCCGCGGCTATAACCAGAGCCGGTCCATCGAAGTGATGCAGCTCCCTAAGCCGATACGCGAGCAGGTGCTTGAACGACACGTAGTGGAGCTGCCGCTTGCAGGGCGCATCGCTGCCGGACGACCCTTAGAAGCGGTGGAAGAGCACGAAACAATTTCGTTGGCTGACTTTGCGCGCGGGCAAAACACGTACGTTCTGCAGGTGCAAGGTGAATCGATGCGCGACGATCATATTCTGGACGGCGATTTCATCGTGGTCGAGCAGACGCAGGTAGCCAACCCGGGCGAGATCGTCGTCGCGCTGGTAGGGGAAGATCAAGCTACGGTGAAGCGATTTTATCGGGAACCGGGTGGCAAGATCAGGCTTCAGCCTGCCAATTCCCAAATGTCCCCGATCATTGTTCAGGCCACCGATGTGAAGATTCAAGGCCGCGTAGTGGGCGTGCTTCGCAAATATTAGTCTGATAAGATTCTTCCGCCATGGGTCTTCCTCAACGGACGGAAGCAGCGTCGCACTATTTCACCTACATTGACCTGATATCCGGCGACGATATCCTGCAAATAATGAATGCGCAGTTAGAGGATACTGCGGCATTGTTGGGCAGCGTATCAGAGGAAAAATCTCTGCACCGTTACGCACCGGACAAGTGGAGCATTCGGCAGGTAATAAGCCATGTGAACGATACTGAGCGAGTATTTGCTTTCCGCGCGATGTGGTTCGCTCGCGGTTTCAGCGATCCTTTGCCGAGTTTTGACCAGAATATCGCATCCGACGCGGCAGGTGCGGACAACCATTCATTGGCGAGTCATGTCCAGGAATTCCGGAAAATCCGCGAAGCGACTCTCGTATTGTTTCGGAACTTGCCACCGGAGGCTTGGGTTCGCAGCGGCGTCGCCAGCGGAAATTCTGTAACCGTGAACGCGCTAGCCTACATAATCGCCGGGCATGTGGCGCACCACGCGGCGATCCTTCAAGAGCGGTACCTTTAACCTTCGGGAGTGGGAACGTAACGCGCTAAAACACGCTGGCCTGTCGGCCGACAACTGAGAGATTTCAAATGGCGCTTGCAGTTTACGATTCCGCGGCTTAGTATCCGTCTCCCCAGCTTACAAGCACGCATTACCTCAACAGGCACAGCTGTACCATTTTGGATTTGGCTTACAAACCAACTGGGACTACATTGAGAAACCAGTCCTTATGATTGATAGTCCAGATGTCACCAGGTGTAGGAAGGGGCTAAGGAGGGCAAATGTGGGGGGACAAGAAAGCGGACGCTCCGGCAAAGAGTCCGCTCCCGCAGCAGCAACCGCCAAAATCAACCGCGCCAGCCGAGAGGCCGGCATCATTTTCTGGGGAGGCTAAGACTATGGCACCGATCGATTCGTATCCTGCACCATCTTCATCGTCATCGAGCGGCTTGGCGAGGCTCGGTGCAACGCTTCACGTGAAAGGTGAAATCACGGGAAACGAAGACCTACACATAGATGGCACGGTGGAAGGGCTGGTCCAACTGGAAGACCGCAAACTGACGGTTGGCGCGAGCGCTAAAGTGACCGCGGACATCATCGCCCGCGAAGTGGTCGTCTATGGCAACGTAAAGGGAAATTTGCGAGCGCGCGATCGCATCGAGATCAAGAAGGATGGCTCGGTGGTCGGCGACCTCACTACCGCGCGAATCATGATCGAGGACGGCGCATACTTTAAGGGCTCAATCGAGATTGACAAGACCGGCGATGCGGGCGACGGCGATTCGAAGGCATCTTACGCGCGCAGCGCTCGCAGCACGGCAGCGACGTCTTCGTCG
>Ga0073928_10001704_pt1 | contig 40914 bp, 38 predicted proteins | sample PaiPotPPA55metaG_FD_76969 | JGI IMG/M metagenome (GOLD analysis project Ga0073928, IMG submission 76969) | Iron sulfur acid spring bacterial and archeal communities from Banff, Canada, to study Microbial Dark Matter (Phase II) - Paint Pots PPA... ... | reverse complement strand
TAGCTCGCATTTGAGCCTGCCGCGTACGAAACGTTCACCATGAGGACGTACCGATCATCGGTCGCTGCCGAGTAAAAGCCGGCTCAAATAACCCGATAAAAATCAGCGGAATTCCAATCTCGTTCGTTCAAATTTGGTCGCTATCGCTGAGCCACCGTTTATTTCAGGCAACCAACCATTTTAGGCGACCCATGAACCACTCGCTGTACAGCGCTGATCGTCAAACACACCGAAGGATAATTGGGTCGGCGTTTGTGACAATATTTTTCACGACAATGCTCGGCGCCGCGGTCATGTCAAAGTTCGATCAGCAACCCGTGCAGTCTTCAGCTTCCGTCCTCAGAGCCGGAATACCGATTGCCACAACTGACGGCGGCTATTTCATCGTCCGTTGAGGCGTTGTGTTTGCGGGGGCGTCCGCGTATGTCTGGTCCCGTGCTTTCCGCGCATCAGATCTTATGGAATTTGCATGCCGACGACACCTGGCCGCCGATTGTCCGCTTTGGTGCCGCAAGGGGACGCCAAACGCGCTGCAGACGCGAAAATGAATAGCCGACCTGGCGGAAGCAGATTTCAATGAGTGACGAACTGTTGCGCAAGTTGGAGGAGCGTCTTGGTCCGCTCCACGCACGACAGCGATTGGGGATTGAGAAGGATCACGAAGCGCAAGTTTTCGGTCAGGGCTTGACCTTCTTTCATTTAGAAAATTGGTACTCAGCGCCAGCCATTATTCGAACCATCCTGAAATTGACTGGTCTCTATTGGCGGGCACGGCGGAACGCAGAGAGCATCGTTGTTAGACGAAACGACCTGAGGTTTGCCGAACTGCCGCCGGCATTTGACGGCTTCACTATTTTGCATATCAGCGACCTCCATGCGGACATGAATGAGGTTGCCATGGGGAACTTGATTCAATTGGTTAGTGACATGCGATATGATTTGTGTGTTCTAACCGGAGATTATCGGGGGAAGACTTTCGGCCCGTTCGAGCCTGCCCTAGAAGGGGTGGCGAAAGTGCGAGCTCAGCTTAAGAAGCCCATTTTTGGCGTGCTCGGCAACCATGATACAATTCAAATGGTTCCGGCGATGGAAGCCATGGGCATAGGGATACTGCTTAACGAATGTGAAGCAATCGCACGCGGAGATCAGCGCATCTATCTGGCCGGAATTGACGACGCACACTTTTATAGAGTCGATAATATCGAAAAGGCGGCGTTGCGGATCCCTGAGAGCGCATTTTCGATACTGCTGTCTCACACGCCAGAAGTTTATCATCAGGCTGCGCATGCCAATTTCAATCTTATGTTGAGCGGGCATACGCACGGAGGCCAAATCTGCCTGCCCGGGTCTATTCCGATCAAATTGGAGGCGGTGTTGCCTCGACGGATGGGCGCTGGCGCCTGGCAGTACCAGAGCATGACCGGCTACACCTCTGTAGGCGCGGGATCGAGCGTCCTTCCAGTGCGTCTCAATTGCCCGCCCGAAATTGCTTTGCATTGCCTTCGGCGAGCGTGATTGGAAAGCTCATCGCTGACCGTCGACCGAATTTCCGCTTAAAATCAAAAACGGGCACCAGAATTCGCGTGATGGCGGCTGCTTTTTCGACGCGCGGAAGGCAAGTCTACTAAACGACACCCTGTTATCAAGGCATGACCGGTTCGATTGTCCGGTCGTCGTCAGATCTGCTGACTAGGCCATCTCGAGCCATGGACTCGATCATCGGCCAGCTTTGCCGGAAGAATGTCGTAGCCTCGTAAATATTGGACGCCTGCACTTTGACGCCACAAGCCTGTCGCCCGCCCTCGTTCGCTATTTGAAAATGGAACGTATAGCCGCCTAGGTACCTGTATCCAATGCGGCATAAGAATTCCTAAAGCCGCCCCAACTTTGGCAACGAAGCAGGCCGAAAAGCTCGCAACCATGGCTCATCCACTCCCGAAGTGCCCGGCTAAAGAACTTGGCGAAATGCTTGGTTCCTCATCTTGCAGCGGGCGCCCCTCGGGCTGGCGGAAACTCCATTCTGTCGTTGGTCCGGCAATAGCGGCCTGCGAACATGCGACCGACTGGATGATACTGATCCATGTGCACTCGCATTAGGTTGCCGTCCCACAGTTCGTCGCGAATGTGGAAATTTACGCCTTCCCCCATAATGAGCTGCCGGTCGCCGTTTTAGACCCGACCGCGCAGCGAAACCCCGAGGCGCCGAAACCTTCGTCGCGGCAAAAACGCATCACTGCTAAAAAGACCGCGGCCGTGCCCACGGAGCCACAGCCCGTTGAACAAAGGCAATGTCCGGTTTACCCGATAGCGACCGAACAGCGGACATCGCGCGAAGTCTCAAACGTGTACGTATTAGTCTTCTGGGCGATCGACTTCGTTTCGGTCCATTTTTAGAGGGCGGAGCACGCCGCGGTTGGCGAGCTCCGCGATCCACTCTACGCTGTAGCCGATCTCCGCGAGCACCGCCTCTGTATCGCAGCCGAGCTCCGGGGCAGCCCTTCGAAGGGCGCCCGGCGTACTCGATAAACGCGGAACAATGTTGTGCATTAGAATTGTTCCGGCATGCTCGTCAGGAAACTCTATGAGCGCCTCGCGGGTCTTAACATGCTGATCCTCGATCAGTTGCCGAACGTCGTACACCTGCCCTGCAGTTACCTCCGCGGTCCTGAAAATGTCGAGGCATTCGTCGCGGTTTCGCCCACCAATCCACGTCTGGATAATCTTATCGAGCTGATCCACGTTTTTAAGTCGATCCGAGTTGGAGCGGAATCTGGCATCGTGGATTAGCTCGGGTTGCCCAATCGCAACAAACAACCGTTCAGCCATTGATTGGGTGGATGCTGAAACCGCGACATACCTTTCATTTTTGGAGCAGTAAACGTTACGCGGGGCAACTACGCCCGAACGACTGCCTGTACGCTCTGGTATCTTTCCAGTCGCCGCATATATTGCAGGATCCGGCCCCAAAATGGATAACAGTGGCTCCAGCAGAGAAAGGTCAATGATCTGCCCACCCCCGCCGCGCTCCTTATGCCGCACAGCCACCAGAGTAGCGAAGGCACCGTAGACCCCCGCCACCATGTCTCCCAGTGCCATGTTTGGCAATGTTGGTGGCCGATCAGCATAGCCGTTTTTTGCAGCGAAGCCAGACATTGCTTCAATAAGGCTTCCAAAGCCCGGACGGTCCCGATAGGCACCGGTCTGCCCATAACCGGATATCCGTACTATCACTAAACCTGGATTGCGACTTAGAAGCGTGTTCGGTCCAATCCCCATCTTTTCTAACGTCCCGACTTTGAAGTTTTCGACAAGAACATCTGCATCTTTCACCAGATCAAGCAGCACCGCTTTGCCTTGTTCAGAACGCAAATCTAGGGAGAGGCTCCGTTTGTTGCGCCCGTAGACCTTCCAGTGCGTGCTTAAGCCATCATCTCTGAGCTCGCGGAGGGAATCGCCTTTACTTGGGTCTTCGACTTTGACCACGTCGGCTCCGAAATCTGCCAGAAGCACGGTGAGCATATTTCCGGCGATAAATCGTGACAGATCAACAACGCGAATACCGTCCAGTGGCAGGGTCGTCCCAGATACCATCGTCATCATAATTTCGCTCCGTCATGTCTTGGCGCTAATAAAACAGTCCCAGCGAGTGCGCGTCCCCTCACGTGCAAGTAGCAATCCAACTCTGAAGTGATAAAGTAGCAAAGTCGTTCACGCTCGGGTACGCGAACTTTCAGATGAGTGCCCAATGATCTGTCGGTTGTGTGGCGCCAGCAATAGTGACGGTCAGAAATTCTGCGGCGGTTGCGGGACTCGCCTAGCGCAATCGTGTGGAGTGTGCGGCCGTGAACACCTCCCAGGCGAAGACTTCTGCGGCGAATGCGGCTCGGTGTTGGCAAAGCCACAGCTGGGCGACGCATTACTTCCAAACGCAGAGCGCCGCGAGGTAACGGTCATGTTCTGCGATTTAGTGGGATCAACTGCGATCGGATCGCACATTGATCCCGAGGTCTTCCGACAAATACTGGCCGAATACCATGGGTGTATTTCTAGTACGGTCGCCAAGTTCGAAGCGTTTGTAGCGCATCGTCTGGGGGACGGCGCAGTTGTGTATTTTGGTTGGCCGACGGCTCACGAGGCTTGTGCAGAGCGCGCGGTTCGAGCGGGTTTGGCCGTAATCGACGCGATCGGACGAGCTCCGATGGTTGGTGAAGCACTCCAAGTACGGATCGGTATCGCCACGGGACTGGTCGTGGCAGGGGAATTCCCGCTACGAGGAATCTCTCCCGAGCATGAGATAGTTGGAGACACGCCCCACCTCGCGGCGCGTCTTCAGGCCTTGGCTGAACCAGGGACGCTCGTCGTTTCGCAAGAGACGCGCAGACAGATCGGAGAAGTGTTTTCTTGTCGTGACCTTGGAGAATTTGCGATCAAAGGTTTCGACTTCCCGATTCGGGCATGGCAGATTTGGGGCGAGAGCAAGGTGCGAAGTCGCTTTGAAGCTATGCATTCCGCTCCTTTGCCCCCAATGGTCGGCCGAGACGAAGAGCTGGAACTTCTCTTGCGACGGTGGAAGCAGGCGGGCGCGGGTGAGGGACGCGTTGTTTGGATTTCTGGCGAGGCAGGAATAGGGAAGTCCCGTTTAGTTCAAGCAATGACGGAGCGCTTACGCGACGAGATCTATTTTCGTTTGCGATACTTCTGTTCGCAACACAGTCAGGACACGGCGCTCCATCCAGTCATCGCCCAGCTTCGGCATGATGCCAAACTCGGCATCGATGATCGAGAAGACAAAAAACTTGCTAAGCTCGAGTTGCTACTATCTCCTGGTACTCCATCTGACGAAGAGACTGCGCTGTTCGCCGATTTGCTTTCCATCTCCCTCCCGCAACAGCTTCCGGCGCTTCAACTAAGTCCGCAACGAAAGAAAGAAAAAATTCTAGAGGCGCTTATCGGTCAATTGGAGCGCCTAGCTGCGGACCGGCCAGTATTGATAATCCTGGAGGACGCGCACTGGGCCGATCCAACTACGCGCGAGCTTTTGGAGCTCGTAGTACATCGCGTTGAAACCCTGCCGATCCTTTTGATCGTAACATCACGGCCCGAGTTCCATGTACCTTGGATAGATCGTGTTGGCGTCGCGTTGATGACCTTGAGTAGGGTGGGGCGGCGGCAAGCGATTGCAATCGCGGCGCAGGTCGCAGGAGCTGCAGCCCTGAATCATGAACTGCTTGACCGGATTGTAGTTCAGGCGGAGGGAATACCACTCTTTATCGAGGAACTGACGAAGAGCGTTGTGGAGCGCACTAGTTCTTCGCCTGCGGCTCAACCAATCGTCTCTATTCCTCAGACGCTCCAAGCTTCGCTCATGGCGCGCCTAGACCGCCTTCCGAGCGCGAAATTCGTTGCGCAATGTGGTGCAGTAATTGGTCGAGAGTTTCCTTACCAACTACTGGCTGCGGTAGTCCAACAGCCGGAATCCAACCTGTTGCAAGCTCTAGATCAACTTGTCAGTGCCGGTCTGGTATTTCGTCTCGACGAGTCGCCTGACTCCCGTTATCTGTTCAAGCACGCGCTGGTGCAGGATGCGGCCTACGAGAGCCTTCTGCGAGCCAGCCGCAGCGCGATCCATTCTAGAACTGTACAGGCCATTCACAAGGTCATACCGCATGCGGATGATGCCTGTCCTGAATTGCTGGGTTATCACTGTGCGCAGGCAGGGCTCATTGAACAAGCGGTACGACACTTCACCCGCGCAGGTGAGCTATCGATCACTCGGTCTGCAATGGAGGAGGCGCGCGCCCATCTGGAACAAGGAGCCGCGCTGGTTAAATCACTTCCGGACGGAGCGGCGCGCTGTGGACTAGAAGCTGAATTGCTACTCGCCCTTGAGACTGTCGGGATTGTCACTCACGGTTACAGCGATGAAGCAACTGGGAGTACTAGCGAGAGGGCCGTTACGCTCGCTCGGCGAGCGGGGCAAGACAAACTGCTGATTCATGCGCTTTTTGGTGAGTGGGCCTACAGGTCTCATGTGGGCGACCTCTCCGGCTCGTCAAATGTTGCTCAGGAAATGGTTGCGATGGCGGAGCGGCAAGCCGATCCGTTCATCTGGAGAGAAGCATCTATATCGCTTGGCATGAACTATTTCTTCTCTGGACGTTTTGTTAAGGCGCGAGAAATTTTTGAGAGTTGTCTAGCGAAGCTTGAGAGCGAAAAAGCATTGGTCCTTGAAGGCCTGCATCCACAAGACGCTGAAGTCCATGCTCGATGCTTCCTTGCGCTTCAGCTTGCTTGCCTAGGCCATTTTGAGCAATCGGCGTTGGAGACGGCAAAGGGAATACAACGGGCACGCAAGCTCCTGCATATGCCTTCACTCGCGGTCGCCCTAACTGTTGGATGCCGGCAAGCTTGGCTAACCCGCAATGAAGATCTGCTAGCTGACAGGTCTGCTGAATTAGTCGAGTTGTGCAGGGAGCAGAGATTTCCATATTGGCTCGCTCGGGGCTATTGCTTTGCCGGCTGGGTTGCCGTGCAGCGAGGTCAGTTTAGTTATGGCATTTCCTTGCTGAACGAGGCGCTTTCAACTCTCCGTGCTTCGGGTGTCGTACTCTGGAATATAAACGGGTTGGTGGGGGAGGCCTACGCTCGGGCAGGAGATAGTCAAAATGCCTTGCGCCACATTGACACCGCCTTGCAGGTTTCGTCGCAGACTGGCGAGGTCTGGGGTGACGCTGAACTCCACCGGATCAAAGGTGAAATTCTTCTAACGCCCCCTTTCGGCGGAAAGGCTGTGGCGGAGGAGAACCTGCTGCAGGCGATCGACATTGCTAGAAGCCAAGCAGCAAAGCTGTGGGAGTTGCGAGCTTCAACTAGCTTGGCACGGCACTGGTCTGCGGTTGGCAAGGGCGCGGCAGCGCACGCTCTGTTAGAGCCAATCTTACATTCAATTGAAGCGCACGCCGATATACCCGATCTTTCCGACGCTAAACATGTGTTAGCGCTCGTTCGTTGATTGCTTGCCTTGTAGCCCAGAACTTATTTTTTGACCTTAGCGTCGGCCTTGGGATCGGGCCTCGTCAAGGAAACACTGATTAAGCGTTCGGTGGACTTGACTTCTATGGAGTGACTGCGTCCATCGTTGATCTTTAGGCGCAACGGTATTGGCTTAGGTTCGTGAAATAGCGCATCGCGATACGCTGCAGTCAAGATACGCTGGATGAGGGGTGGGATTGTCAGTACGCGACGGTAACGTTTGAGGTTGCCGAACGGAATATGAGCGATGCAGCCGAGTGCTTCACTGATATCCAGGTAGTCAGCTCGAGGGCCAAGTTTGGCGATCCGTCTTGCTGAATGTCTTATTTGCGCCGTGCCAAATGCTCGATTGACATTGCGTTCCAACTGAGTCCGCTGCGCAGCTCCCCCCATCGCCAACTCCTATTAGATTGTGCCATCACGCTGGTGTTGATTCAGATTAAGCCAATTGATGCCGAATGAGAATAGAAACTAAACTAAGCTAGCAACTTAGACGCTTGTCTCTAGTCAAAATGTCCGCGACCAACTTCCGGGTTCGCTTGCTGCGGCAAGTATCGATCGGCTTTCGTGCCGCAATATCGGCCGAGCCGAGCGAGAATTACTGTCCGGATCTCAGGTGGTAGTGGTAACATATGACCTCTGTGGGGCTTTCTATTAGGAGCTCTGGAAGTATCGCATGTGGGGACGGACTTTTCGCAAAATCGTGCCGCGCATGCGCCGGCTTTTCAGGTGTTGAGCTTTGCGTCGAGATTGCCCAATCGACAGCGGCGAACAGTTGGTCAGACATATGCGCAAGCTGATCGGACACACGCCCATCGCACGCTCTCATGAACGCGGCAACAACACGTCGACGCTCTCACGACTTTCCCCCAATGGCTCGACCCGAGCGCAATAAGTAGAGTGCACGAGGTTCAACCACATTTGGTCGGGCAGAGGAGACTCAGGTGTGGGTGGCTCAATTCCTCGCGAGTTAAGGTCGCGCATAAAGACCTGCACGATGCGTTCGAGAGTCAGCGGTGTTTCCTCGTGGTCGTCAGAACCAACTGCCGGCCCGACGCGTCCCTTCCACAGGATCGAAATGCGGATCTGTTCGTCGGAATAGGTCTGGATTGTCCGATCGCCATCAGTGATCACCCATGCACCACCAGCGATGTGCTGGATTTGAGAATCGCGAGTGATCGCCGGAGTTATTGGAGCAGGATCGCCGATCCAACCAATTCGATGGTACATCCGATCGCTGTCTGCCGCGAGCGCTCTATTAGTTAGGGGCGGTAATTCGCGCAGCATTGGCCCATCGAGGCCACTGGGCCAATAGTCATACGCTCCGCCAAGTCCTTCATAGAACCAAACAACCACTCCTGCCTCGAGTATGCGCCATGATTCGAAGAGGCCTGAGCTTCCCATGGCTTGCAGCAAGTGGATTGGATAGCGGTCGCGGGTAGCGCCCAGAAACGAAGGGATATCGACGTGGATGGCGCCGGCGGGCATGGGCGCATTCACATTTACGGCGACCGTGTTAGGAATCACATTGGTTGTATCGAATAATCTAGATGCGGCTTCGCGGAGGTGTTGATTCTCAAGGATGGCCTCCACCCCGTCGACGAGCGGCTTGCCATCCCTAGCCCACGTGCCGCGGAACCATGGCAGCACTCCAGCCTCGGCGTGCACCGCTGTTCCTATCCGCATTGGAGAGACGGGCAAATACCCTGTCATAGCTCTATACGGTCCGTGCCGTTCGACCAGCGCTCGAATAGCAAGCGGATCGTCAAAGACTTTGGCGATGCGGATTGGCGGCCTATTCATACGAGTAGAGTTCTCAACGTCAGGACGCACCATTGTCCCGTCAAGTGAGATAGCAATATGCTCATCTCCGGATCAGGGCAAATAACATACCCTCCATCGGTAACCAGAAACAGTCTGAACGATGAAACACCCTTGTCAAGGCTGAGACAAGGCCGGCGCTAAGAGTTATCGAAGCCCAGAGCTCGGCCTCGATGCCGGAATCTGCCCGTCCGGCGATGCAGTGGTTGATCGAATGAAACGATTGCCGCCGCGGTGCCAATCTTGCTGGCCGTCGTGCTGACCTTAGCATTGGCAGCATGGTCATTCGATCCTTGGCTGGTGTTTCGTGCCCAGAGGTAATCTGGTCGCGGGCGATGTCGTGCTTGCTCAAAAGATTGCCTTGGAAACGAATGAGACCGGCGCATTGGCAGTGGCGAACAGATTTCCAGTGCAGCTGCCTCGTCGAAGGTCGGCGAGGTCGCCTTGTCGCCTAGGCCGTACTCCTTGGAGAACCTGAACGATTTACTTCGTGGGATCGCGTTCAAACATCGACGACAGCGAGACGTCCAAGGCTTCGCAGATGCTATAAAGACGCGCTGCACTGACCCGGTTGACGCCGCCTTCATATTTTTGAATTTGCTGGAATGAAACGCCCAGTTCTCTGCCAGGCTGCTCTTGGCTCATACTAAGCGCGAGCCTTCGCTCCCGCATCCGAACGCCGATGTACCTGTCGACCGCGCTCGGGCTCCTTGGAGAAATTTTCCTTTTTGCCTTTTTCATCGTCGTTGACTTTCAACGAGTTGGAAGAAGCAGTACCCCCGAACGGCGACGTCGCGATCGACATCTGAATGAAGTGGCGACTTGCCCTTGGGCATAAGCACCCAGTCCTTACGCTTAAGGTGAGCCGGTAACCGGCTGCCCGGCATCGTCGCCAGACGCAAGGTCCGGTCGGTCGTTCCACGATAGACGTCATAAACGATCTTGCTGCTCATTGATTGACGATAGCAATGGCGCCGATCCCCGCAATCGCATAAGCGGTTTAACCTTACCCCTTAAGGGTTGTGCAACTGCCCGTTACCGAATTAAAGTTCGCGGCCATTACCGCGTGGGGGATGCGGGCCATGCCAAGCGGGACCGTTACTGACAAGGTGACGTTCGATATTGTCGATAACCGCGGTAAGCCTGTCGCGTACAATTTGCGGGTGAAATAAGAGAATACGAGCGGAGATGTTGGCGCTGACCCGTTGATGAGGTCCGCTACGCAGTCAACGGCGAGTTTTCATGCGCGGCCGGAGTGTCCGCTTCGCATCAACAGCCGATCTTCGTCGATCAGATGTTATGGAACAGTCGGTCAGTGGCTGAGCCTTTGAGGCCGTTCAACCTTCTGAGCTCGTCTAGCATCCTCCGACGCATCTCGGCTGCCTTGGCCGCGTATGCTCCATGACTGGGCTTTGCTCGAAAGTAAATTTCGTCTCCAGTTGGGTCCAGTTGATAGATGGCTCGCTGCTGATAATTCTGAGCAAAGTGCGGCAAATTCAAAACTGTCAGTCCACGGCTTTCGAGATGTCGTTTGATCGATTGGTCTTCTTTCCTCAAAAGGTTGATGGCCTGCCATCCCGGTTCGCCGAAAATCACGACATGAGTAAGGGTGCTCAGTCTTTCAATGTCTCCAATGAATCGATTTAGTACACAATATGATGCGACCCGCGAGGCGGCTATGTCGGGCGCCGCATATTTGTAGCTTCCATCGACTTTGAGGCAGCACTTCACCAAGGAAGTGGTGAAGATATCGTCGCTGTCATTCAAATCCTCCGAACAACCAATGTTCAACGCCCTCAGAAATCCGTGCGCATTAAGTAATGCCTTTATGGTCTTTTGTGCGCCCGCAAATGTCGCTTTCTTTGCAGCAAGTTCAACGCTGTTGATCTCCATCAGGTCAGAGAATTTCTTCGATTGCGCACCCGGAGTTATCCCTACAAGGGCAAGCTTAGGTGCGCGAGGCGTATTACCCAACGGAGAAAAGATTAACTCGCGCGTTCCTTCTTTCGAAATGATCAGATCAGCATCCGTAAAATGGTCTTGGTCAAAAACCCCGTCTCCGCCCTGACAGCAATAGTCCGCGAGACGCACTGGGCGCATCGGTCACTCCATTCTTGCTTGTTGTCTTTTCGAGATTTAGACCGGTTGAAGGAGCGGCAAGCCGCATTCTGACAAAAACGCAGCTGTTCCGTCGTAAAAGGCCGCCGGCCGGGTGGCGTCTTCAGGATCACCTTCCGGAATAAATATCACCAGGCCCTGCCGCGCTCGCGTGAGTAGCACACGATACGCGTTCGTTAGATAGATCTTGCGGTTGTCGTCGTTGACGTTCTGCCATTTCGTTCCCGTGAACCGATGGAAAGCCCATTTACCGTTGACGGATCGGAAGTCGGCATCCCAGCAGACGCCAACCCAATCGAGTTCCAATCCCTGGATGTCGAATTCGGTCGCAGGATCCTCGAGATAATGCGACGAACGCACATCGTCCTTGCCATTCAAAAACCAATGAGTGGCGTCAATCTTTTCATGAACATTGATGCCAAGCGGCTTTAATCGCGACGCACCCGATGATGCGACAAATCCAACCCGCTCACTTCCCCTCGCCTGCTCTCTGAGCCAAGTCCGTGCAACAGCAAGATCGCGGGTCAATTTGATCGGATACGTTGCCTCGATCTGTTCATAGAGATCACGCGCAGCCTCGACCTCTCCGGCCACAACGGCACCGACGAATTCTGACAGCTCTTCTGCGCGAAATGACCTGATCGAAACCGCCAGGTGCAAATGTTTGTAGACGGTTACGTCCACCTCACCCAACATAGCTTTGAGGTCTTGTCCCCAATGGTAATCGCGATGAGCCAACTGCGGAGACGTAAACACCTTCCAAGTTGAAAATCTCAATTGCAACGCCTGGAACCACTCTGTTAGCCCTGCCTCGCCTGCATTGATCTCCTGGCCGCCACCAATCAAGCAGATCACCACGCACCAATCATCATGACGGTCCATGACACTGATCAGAAATGCCGGCTCCGACATATCGAAATCGGCGATACCCTTCTTACGTGACATGAAATTGGCGAGATGATCGCGGTCCCACGCGCGTTGGGCCTCGTCGAACACCGCAACGCGCTCGATCGGCGCCTTCAAATCGGCTAGATTGTCGTCTCGGAAATGCATGATGTTCTGGATAAAGCTTTTCACCTTTCGCGCGGCGTCAGCTTTTCGGATCGTGGTGTTCGTCAGCTTTGATTGCTCATGCTCGTCCCGCGCCAGAGCTTCCCGGAGAACGTCAACCAGCGGTCCATTGCCAGAGAGAAATACCGCGTGTTCGTCTTCATGGGCATTTGTATGCTGGGTGACGAGATTGAGGCCTGCCAGTGTCTTGCCAGCACCCGGTACGCCTGTCACAAAGCAGATCGCTTTGTGTTTCTTCGATTTGGCATCCTCGATGATCTGTGCAATACATTCTGCCGTTTGGCTTAGATTGATCGCGCCCGCATCCGAACGGGTGATTTCAGCAACCTTATGCCCCTGATAAAGCGCTTGGGCAGCTTCGATAATGGTGGGCGTGGGCTTATAGCCACTACTGATCCAAGCGTTGACGTCGATTGCGGCACCAATCGCCGTTTAGTTCGAAATGTCTTTGATAAGCCGGCCCAGGCCAACGCCATTGCTGAGAATCGGATACGCGACTTTATCGTCTGCCCAAATCAATGAACAAGCGGCATCTGGTGCCCCTGTTGCCACGACGATTGGTGCGATTGGTCTGCTGTGACCGCCATTGTGAAAATTCTTGAGGTCGAGCGCATAGTCGACCACTTGATCCCGGGCGGCATTGTCAAATTGCTCGGTTCCGACCTTAAACTCCAAGACAAAAATGACGCCGCCGAACAGAATGATGTTGTCGGCTCGCTTGCCCATTCGCGGGATAGCAAACTCGAACGCTAACCAGCCGCCATTTAGGCCTGCGAGTTCGCGCTGCAAGATCGATATCTGGGCAAGCCAGGCATTACGCTGCAGCCCATCCAAGGAGAAGGGATTCTGTTTGGCGAGATGTCCGAGAACCGCTTCAGGTGTTTGATCGACAATATCCTTGATCGAGCTAGAATAAAAGGAGTTATTCAACGCCAATGCCCCCGTCTGCCCTCACGGTTGATCCTATGCCACCCGACGAAATCAATCTAGCCGAGATGGCCGAAACGCTCGCGAAATCTCCGGATTACCGAGTGTTGCGCAGGCTCATGCCTCGAACTGAATTCGTTCCATGCGAGGGGCAACCGACCAAAACCGGCATCTTGCTCGACGTCGAGACAACTGGTCTCGATACGGCTCGAGATGAGATTATCGAACTTGCGATGGTGAAATTTACCTACCTACCGGACGACCGGATAGCACGGATTACAGACGTCTTATCATCGTTCAATGAACCGCAAAATCCAATACCCGCGGAAATTACCGAGCTTACCGGTATCACAGACGAAATGGTCCTCGGACATCGGATCGACCCAGAAGCTGTTGCTGCGTTTGCGGCAGGTGCCGCGGTTATCATCGCGCACAATGCCAACTTCGATCGCAAATTTGCCGAGCGCTATTGGCCGCTGTTCGAGCAGAAGGCATGGGCATGTTCTGCAACAGAGGTGGAATGGCGTAAGCATGGGTTTGACGGATCGAGGCTGGGGTATCTGCTAGCGGGTGCTGGGTTGTTTCATCAGGCCCATCGAGCCATTGACGATTGCCGCGCCCTCGTTGAAATCTTGGCTTCGGATCTTCCGAAGCCAAATCGATCAGCTCTCGCGGTCCTTCTGGAGCGCGCAAGGCGCAAGACAATGCGCATTTGGGCCGAACAGTCTCCCTTCGAACTTAAGGACGAGTTGAAGAAGCGCGGTTATCGTTGGAGCGATGGCGCTGACGGCCGACCGAGGTCCTGGTACATCGACGTTGATGAGGCAAACGAAGCAACCGAAATCGAATTCTTGAGGACCATCATTTACTTGAGAGACGTTGAGCCGCGCATACAGGCGATGAATGCGATCAATAGGTTTTCAAATCGAGCCTGACGTCGCAGATCGAAGGTTATGGAACAAATCCAGGACGCAATTTGACCGACCCCGCATTCGTAGCCGAAATTGGCTCCATCAATTTTGAGCTCTACACGATCAGAACTGAGAAAACGGGACCGGAATTATCCGCAATGATCGAGCCAGTGCTTGGCCCAAACCCGCAGTATCTTTTGGCTGGCGTCGACAGCTTCGCTTATCGCGGGGATGGTCGACCGTCCTCGGCTGCACAGATGTTGCGGCCCTTTGCTAAACCGGCGACCAAAAAGGACGACGGCAATCCGCCCGGCCACCGCGAAGCCGATGAGGACGATTTCTAAGATGGCTTTCCAGCGATCCAAACTATTTGGATCGCTAATGCCTGTGCTGTTACCGGTAGAACTCACTTCCGCCGCGACAATCGACGAATTGGTCAGGGATTTTTCACCGTGGGGGCCGGCGGGAATTTTGCAGCCGATGGGCTCGGCTGGAACGCCGATATGGGCAATGGTCGCTTGCCCTGCAACAATTCTAAAGCCAACTGTCGAACAGCATTCTGCTCAGCTTCTGCATTGACCCATCCCTGCGGAGCGTAGGAGTATTTCACGAGTTCTCGCTTATCGAGTGAGAAGCCTAGATGTTTTCCAATTTCAAACATCATGTTATTAAATGCATCGTCGCGGTCGTCAACAAAGCGTTTAATCATTTTCTCGTCTGAGCCGGGAGGCAATGCCGGACCTCCCAGATTGTCGATGTATCTCTTGTACGCAGCTATAACCTTTTCGTCGTCATGGAATTCGATCTGGATTCCATTCAAGGCAGAGACATGTTCCGGCGAGAGGGCCACCCGCCGCGTTCTCATTAGGGCATGGAAGGTCTGATATTTTCTACGAAGCCTCTCCCGCAAAGTCTCAAGACGAAGCGTCAGGCGCACGGCTACGATCGGGCCGACGACAATCGCGATAGCTGTGACAACTAGGATTGCGACGTTGAGCCAATCCCTGAATTGCATGCACCAAAAGCCGCTTGGGCACTCCATCACGGAATATCCTTCAACTTCTCAAATTTCGCATTTACCGGTCCGAGCGGTGTCTCAATCGTGATGACGCGGCCATCTGCAAAATCGGCCGGAAGGGTCACGTTTGTCGTGATCCTAGTCGGAGCTACGCCCGCTGGTGCTCCGGTGATCAGCGAAGCCCCGGCAGGAAGTACATATTGGACCGCGCCCTCAAGACTGCCATCGGGTTTGGTGGTGTAAGCGCCGTCATATTGCATTGTCGCGACATCGACGCCGATCAGCAGCCCATCCCCGATGTAAAACAAACCGATGCTTTGGCCAGCCACGCCGGTGAAGTAGGCGACATAAAGTGCTTTAGCCATGACTGGCCCCGATCAGCGGTTCAAAAGATGTGCGCGGCAAACCGTCACTTCAGCTTGTGATCGATCCGGTTGAGTTTGTTCTCCAAGTCATCGACGAAGTCGGCGAGTTCGGCGATCGCTCGTGCAATGACGTCGAGCTTTGCATTTGTGTCGCTGGCATGAATGGCTCGATATGTGAACGTTTCGACGCTGGACTTGCTACCCATCGGTCACTTCCGCTTCTTCGGCTTGTGCTTCGACTGAGCTAATGCGGATGCAATTGGGCCGCGGTCCTTCTTCGGGGTTTTGGGGTCGCGCAAATCCTTGCCGGCCTGCCTGCTCTGCTTTTTCGAAGTCGTCATGTCACTCTCCCAAAGGTTGACTCTATGGATTTGCTACCGGCGCGGTCGCGTCGGCAAGTGGCTTGTTCCATTATCCCCTTAATTAAGAGCCGCCACGCTCGCGTCCGGCGCTACGTCGGAGATTTTATAGCCAGCACGATAGCCTTAGGCGTGTCACTTATGGTCATGCTCCCCTGTTCGGCATTCTGGAATTTGACCACAGTGTACCCCTCCGTTCTCGTCATGCTGCTGACGATATCGAAATTGATGAAAAAGACCTCTTGAGTTTTGTGGCGGGTAACGGACTCTCGCACTGCTGTTATTCCGGCGGGGTTGGACGCCGTTATGGCCCAGGTACAGCAGTTTAGGTTTCAATAGCCCTGTAGCAATGCCGTTCAGCTATGGCCGTCCATTTTGCTTTACTTCTCTTCGCTGCATTTGAACACAACGTAGTCAGCTTCCATTTTTTCATACTTTCCATCAGGCAGCTTCGTGAGAAATACGGGTCCCTTGGCCTTGCGCACTATCCACTCAATCCAACCATCATAGTGCAAGCGTATGAAGCACAGTTGGCCGTTGAATTCGTCCACGCTTTCGAAACGCTGGGCAACTGTAAAAAGCTGACCGTTGTCTCCTTCGACAGCATCAACATCAACCATGTGACATCTGGAGAATACTATCCAATTGCTGCAAACACTTCCTTCGATACCCCCAGTCACTACGTACCGCTATTCCCCGGCATCCAAAGGCAAAAACCCAATGCCAGTGATCTTTTATTCATTGTTCTCTCTCGATTCTTGAAGCACTCTACACTTTTCCTGGCATCATTTGGCAATGCAAGTGATCAAGCCACTCGATACCTTTTCGCTCTTATATTTACAGTCTCGGCTTAGGCGCGGAAGGTGCGCGTAGCCAGGAGTTCATTGTCGCCGCGCAATTGGACGAGTAACGCTTTGCCCAAGGACGGGCTTTATGATTTTCAAATTGAGCCAGCGTCGGACGCTTTTTTGGTTCCGGCGACAAGGCAGCCAAAATTAACTCCCGCGCTTCAGTTGGAAAATCACGACCGGATACTGGAAGCGACTTGTCAGACTTTAGCGCCCACTCTCGCCATATTGATTCTCTATTCCATTTTTGGCCTATACCTTGGCGGTAGGGCCACACATCAGCAGTGGCTACCCCAATGGGATGCATACCATCCGATAGCGTCGCTAATTTATCTTCGAACGACCACAATAGGGGGTTTGCGATTAGATCCTCAAGAGAGCCATTTCTGTATCGCGACAAAATAAATGGCCAACCGTGAATAATTTGAACGTCAAAGAAGCGATTGACCCAAGGTACTATGAAGATTCGATGAGTCTTTTCTAGCTCGTGCAGCGCCTGCTCAATTCCGGCGCGTGCCTTTTCTGGACTGCCAAATCGCTTGATGCGTGGGCACTTGGCTGCAATTCGCGTCCGCGCAGAATCATCCAGCTCAATCGAGTAAAGGTCAGTCCCTATTTCTTATCGGCATCCATGAGGGCTGAGATGGCCAGTAACAAAGGGAAGCTGCTCCTTAATGTATTTAATCTGCGCTTGAAAGTATTTGAGGGTATCAGACTTGTCGGCGTCCCCTTCGATGAGGTGCTTACCCCTCTCCCATGTTTTCAGTGCCTCCTGATAGGCTTGGTACTGCTTGTTAGGGGCGTCTAACTTATCCTGGAGGACCTTAATCCGCCCGAGGCAGGCCGCGTTCAGGTTAGGAAGGCTCGTTTCGGCGCCTGGTAGCAGAACCGCGTCGATTTTAGCCTTGTCAGTGATTAATACGTCGCGTGATAGATTGACATGCCGGTGGCCGGCCCCCCGCCACTAGATATCTCCAACAACAAGCCTAGCCTCAGATTGATATTGCGATCCTCTGACGTCGCTTTGCCCTCAGCTGATTGGAGGAAAACATGATTACTTCGAAATTGCTCGAAGCGTATTTGGCTTGCCCAATGAAATGCTATCTGCAGTCAAACGGGGAGAGGTGCTCGGAAAACAGATTTGCCGTCTTGTACCAGACCCAAAAGGACTCGTACCGTCATGCCGGCATCAAAAGATTGGAGGCAGGCCCTCCTCAGGGGTCGGCCCGCAGTCAAATCGAGCCGCGGGGCTTTAGGAAGGCAGAATGGCGACTTGCATTCAATCAGGCGCTCGATGTGGATGACCTGTCGGCGACCATTCATGCAATCCAGCGACCTCCGACCGAAGAAAGATCGTCCGAATTCATCCCTATCCGCTTTGTTCACCTGAATAAGCCATCTCGCACGAACAAAATGATGGCTGTGTTCGACGCAATTGTCCTTTCAAAAGTGGCCGGCCAACCCATAAGCGCAGCAAAACTTATCCACGGCGACGCTTGGACTACCATGAAAGTCCGAGTTGCAGCACATGTTCTTGAACTTACGAAGATCTTCGGAAAGATGAGAGCTCTTTTGGCTGCCTCCTCTCCACCGGACCTCATCTTAAATCGACATTGCCCAGAGTGTGAGTTTCGCGATCGTTGTCGCGAGAAGGCGATTGAAAAGGATGATCTTAGTCTCCTCACCGGTTTAACCGACAAAGAGAGAATACGCTTGAATCGGAGGGGCATATTTACCGTCAAGCAACTCTCCCACACATTTCGACCGCGCCGGCGCCCGAAGCGGCTCGCGGCCCAATCTGAAAGATATCACCACTCACTGCGGGCTCTCGCGATTCGCGAGAAAAAAACCCATATCGTCGGCAAGCTACGACTACCAATTCAGGGTACGCCGATTTTCTTCGATGTCGAGTCACTCCCGGACAGCGATTTCTATTACCTGGTTGGCATCCGAATAGAAGTCGATGGGCGTCCAACGCTCTATAGTTTTTGGGCAAATACACCATCAGACGAACGGACCATTTGGACTGACTTCCTTGCAGTCGTGTCGGCGACCGAAAAGCCGATGCTCATTCACTATGGTAGTTTCGAAACAAAATTTATGAAGAAAATGTGCGACCGCTATGGCTCGCCGCCAGACGGATCGATTGCGGCCGTAGCGATAGCATCATCTCTCAATCTGCTCTCGCCGATCTTCGCGACGGTATATTTTCCCACCTATTCCAACGGGCTCAAGGAGAATGCTCGTTTTCTGGGTTTTGAGTGGAGCGACCCGACGGCGGATGGTCACCAGTCTATTGTTTGGCGAAATTTGTGGGAACAGTCGCACGACCCGAAGTTTCGGGACAAACTGATTGCTTACAACCGGGAAGACTGCGCCGCACTTGGTGTTGTGGCTCGAGCCCTCGGCCAGCTCACCGATGGGGAGCATGGTGCCGGAGAAGCACGGCCGTTGCCGGGCGAAGTCGTCCACGCCGACACAGTCAGCGGTCGCACGTCCAGTTGGCAGCCATTTAAGAGCCCGATTTCAGACTTGGAAAAAATCAACCTCGCGGCTCGTTGGGACTACCAGAGGGACCGCGTTTTTGTGAGGTCAGGAACAGCAAAGAGGCGAGCGACTCAGCAAGCCACGAGGCGTCCGCAAGCTCAAAGAGTTCAGAAGATCGTCCTTCTCAATACCCCACCCGGCTGTCCAAGATGTGAGAAGAAATGGCGTAAGAGAGGACGTTTGCAGACCAAGACTGTGCAGGACTTCATTTTCGGTAAGCACAGCATCAAACGAAGGACTATCAAATATGAAGCTCAAACATACATTTGTCGGAGCTGCGGCTATGAGTACGGACTGGGCAATTTGCATTTGCATGGTCGGCGTTGGGGTTGGAACATCCTCGCCTATTGTGTTTATAATGTAATTGGCCTGTGTATCCCGCAACTCACAGTGCAACACAGCACCAACAGGCTGTTTGGCTGCCGTTTGGTACGAAGCTCTCTGAACGAATTCAAGATCAAGGCGTCTAAACTCTATTCGGATACAAGGGCAAAGATTTTAGATCAAATCATTACGGGAAAGCTAATTCACGCCGACGAGACCAATGCCAACATCAAAGGACGGTTGGCTTACGTGTGGGTATTAACCAGCCTCACGGACGTCGTGTACATTCTCACCGAGAGCCGCGAAGGGGAAACCGTTCAGCAACTACTGAAAGGGTTCAAAGGGGTGCTTGTTTCGGATTTCTATGCCGCCTACGATTCGATCGCGTGTGCACAGCAGAAGTGTCTCATACACCTCATGCGAGATCTGAATGACGAGATATTGAATAATCCATTCGACGAGGAAGCGAAGCTGGTGGCCCTTCGATTTGCTGGTTTGCTGAGACCAATCGTAGATACCATTGATCGCCGGGGATTGAGGGCACATTTCCTCAGGAAGCATTTAAGGGAAGTCGAACGCTTCTACGAATTCCTCGACAACAAGAACTTCAACAGCGACGCTGCCGCGAAATTCAAACAGCGATTCGAGAGAAATCGCGACAAGCTATTCACGTTCCTTCGCTGCGATGATGTTCCCTGGAACAACAACAATGCCGAGCACGCGATCAAGGCGTTCGCACGACTTCGTGATGTCATTGCAGGATCGTCGACAAAGAAGGGCGTTGAAGAATATCTGACGCTCCTGAGCGTATCGGAGACTTGCAAAAACCGAGGTGTCGATTTCCTCGACTTCCTTCGATCCGGGGAAACGGATATCGCAATGTTCGCCTTGAGACGCCGCGGAAGAGAAGGATCGCCGCAGTCAGGCTCAATCCGAAAATCGAAGATATTTCTTCAGCACTCGCGTTTTCTGGCATGAGATGTTCCAGGGCGCGAATGACCACAGCTAAGCGGTTCGCTTCCGATCCCTGATGCTTCACCGTCGCGGCGGAGAGTGTTCTTTGTGACGTGTTGGCCAATCTGGTCAGAGAGCCTTTATGGCATGTAATGAGGTGACGCGCATTGTCGGCCCAGGCTCAGCTTCAGTTTAGATCGGCGAGCAGCGCTTGCCGGGAAAACCAGATACCACCAATCGGTGAAGCAAACGACTACTGAATTCCTCACATACGTCATGGTTTTGATGCCATAGCCTTCGATATGGCGGTCAATTTTTGCTGGTTCTTGAACAGCTGAGCCAAATAGGCCTGCGAGTAAAGCTTGTTCGCCTCAGCCGAAAGGCTGTTGTAGATGTCGTCGACAAGCTTGGCCACGTCCACGGCGATTTTAGCCTGCAGTGGCGTTGAACCGTTCACAATCGCGGCGGGCAGACGCTGAAACACATTGTGGGCGATGAACCGGTTTCCGTGAATAAAGAACCCTTCCTCTCGGCCGTTTACCGCAGCAAGCTTAGTGCTCAACGCATTCTCGACGAGGCGGAGTATCCTAACAGATTGCCAAAGCTTCAGGCCCGATACGCTCGGGTTGAATAGCGCCTTGTAGGGAGGCTTTGTGGTGTCCTCCCAAAGGCGGCCGATTTCGCGTTTGGCAAGGGTGGAATGCGAAAGCTCGGAACTGCCGCACGCGAGGGCAACGGTTGCTTCCTCGATGTCCGTGGTCTTTTGGTCACGTATGGAGCCGTCTCCTGATTTGTAGTTGTAGAAGACGCCTTCGATCATGAGCTCTGTGCGTAGACGGTTCTGCTCGGGATCGAGTGAGACAAAGTCTTTAAGATTGATCCGGTTCTGGGTGTTGGTAGCCTTGGTGATCTCATCGCCGAGCAATGCTTCCTGACCGTTCCCGACAGCAATGAACCGAACTTGGACCCGCGCCTGCTCTACTGCGTCCTTCTTCTTGTCGTGTGCAGTAGCAATCGATCCGGCGGTCTGGGCTCCATTAACGATTCGGACATCATAGCAGTTGAAGTAGCCTGCTTCCTTGCTCTTGCCACCAACCATCTTGGGACTGATCTCGCGGCAGATGACTGTGACACCGTTATTAAAGTGCCAGAAATGCTTGGGGTCGTTGAGGAGAGTGGTCTGGAGACCGGCGTTTACTTCCGTATCCGCCCCAAGGAACATGCGAATGTTCTGTGACACGATTTGCGGATAGTGGTCCTTCCACCAGCTTGCAACGTCGCTTGCGGCAACTTGCCCGTACACTGAGTACGGATCGACTGCCTCGCCCCATTGAAAAAGCGCCACTTCTAGATCGATAGGGTCACCTTGCGTTCCCCGGGCGACCAGGGCGTGCACGTCGCCCTGCTTAAGCAGCCTAACTTCCAGAAGGTCGGATGCTTGGGTGTCCATTGTGTCATTATATTTCGCAAGACAGTCGTCGAGATCCTGCTGGACTTCAGGGGCAAGATCGTTCGTCCCCGTGTGGATGGCGACCAGCACATACTTAGCTTTGTCGTCGTGCAGCGCTTCCTTGATCATGTCAGCCTTAGCGTTGACCTTGGCGTTGAACCTAGCAAGCTCCTGTTCCGCCAGGTCCTCAAATCCCTTCGTGAATTTAAGCATATCTGCACGATCGAACGCGCCATTGCCGTCCGAGTGCCACTTCGCCTGAACCACAAACATCGTCTTCGTCAGGCGATCGTAGTGAAGCGCATCGATTCCGTTGTCACCGGTGCCGTCCGTAACGGCAAGCGCAGCGTCATCGGCGGAGATACCAACGAGCTGCATGATGGCAAACGCTGCAAGTGCTCTGGTGAGGAAAGCCTTTGTCCCGGCGGGAGTAGCGGGCTGCACATCACTGAGGTCGATCTTGGTATCGAATAAACGATGCAATGCGCCATCGATTTGGTTGACGTGGAGAATGCTCATGTGATGCCCATCTCAGACTTAAGAGTATCAAGGTCCGCTTTTAGTTGAGCCGCCATTTCGTGGGCTCGCGCAGAAGGGTCGGTGGAAGGCTTTTGTTTCGTCCAAGCTTTGGCCAATGCAACAACACTATGTGAGTCGGCTAGGATGTAGCGAAGGTTTGTAACGCCCCCTCCTTATCTTTAACAGTGCGAAAATTCACAAAAAATTTTCAAACTCGTATCGTGAGGCCCGAATCTTCAGCTGACAAGTAACACCGGCCATTTGAGATACGAAGGCTCGTCCGGCTCGGTTCGCCCCTCTTCGCGGCCGCCAGATTCCACGATACATGACTGTACTGTTGGAAGCCTTGGGAGCTGAGAGTACCGGGCGCCAGGTTTGACGTCAGCCTGCTCAGCGAAACCGTCCGCGAAGATGCTCGAAATCGCGCGAAATGAGCAACATGATTGCTCTGGTTTCGCTCGACTTTGGCGGAGCTGGAAGCATGTGTGGCATCGGCAAAGGAGTTGACGCCGATGGACGCGTATTTAGTTGAGGCAACGATTAAGTTATATTTAACTGAGATCCGTAACCGGCTTGATAAGGCCGCGGGAATAGGGCGCGCAGCCGATGCCTGCGCCGGAGCGGGCTTTCATGAGAAGGGGCTTGAAGTCGCTCTCGACACCGAGCAGCTCCTCTATGAGGCAGCAACGCTGCTGAATGCCGCAAGTCTGATCAACCGGATCGCCCGACAAAGCTGAGCGCTCTGTCGGCCGGGCGGACCGATTAGCAAGCAACCGCCCCGCGGGATTGCGATTCGAATCGGCCGTATGCGGGCCATGATTGCTATCAAAAGAGCAATTATCTTGCTCAGATTTGACTGGCATACGGGTGTGATCGGAGCGTTGCTATGGTGACTTGAAGTGGCAAATGCGCGCTTCGGGGTCTTGCCCTGCCGGGGTTTTGCCCGGGCGGGGCTGAGGTGATGCGGCGGATGGCGTCGCATAACTTCAGAGGACCCCATGACGAAATCCAAATCAAAATCCAAAACCTCGACGCGCTCGGCTGCGCGAACGACCGGCAAATCCAAGCGTCGCCCGCGATCCGCACATTCATCAAAGATCTCGACGAGGCCCGAAACCAAGCACACTCGCATTCTTGCGATGCTGCGGACGCCGGCCGGCGCCACGATCGCCGCGATCATGACGGCCACGGAATGGCAGCAGCATTCGGTGCGGGGCTTTCTTGCCGGCGTTGTTCGCAAGAAACTCGGTTTGAATCTTGTTTCCGAACAAACCGACAAGGGCCGGGTCTACCGAATCAAGGATAGCAAGGCTTCGTCCGGGGCTGCCGATCGCGCGAAGCAGGCGGCCTGATGCGATGCGGAAGAAGCGTCGCAATGGTCGTGTCACGACCGAGACATCCATTGAGGACGAGATCGTGCATTTGCGCGGTCTCGATCTCAAAGGTCTGCGCGCGCGGTGGCAGAGCGTGTTGCAAAGACCAGCGCCCGATCATTTGCCGCGGCATCTGCTGTTTGCGATCATCGCCTATCGGATTCAAGCCGATCGCTTCGGCGACCTCGACCATGAGACCAGGCAGCTGCTGGATCGTACCGGTGCGAAGGAATCCGGTACGGCAATGTCCGCGCGGCTGGTCAGCTTCGATCAGAAGCGGACCGAATTGACGCCCGGAACAGTTTTGGTTCGGGAGTGGGATCGACAGTCGCAGCGGGTAATGGTGATGTCAGATGGGTTTGCCTGGAATGGCCAGACCTATGACAGCCTCTCCAAGGTCGCCTTTGCGATTACCGGCACCAACTGGAATGGGCCGCGCTTCTTTGGCCTGAGAGGCAAAGAGGATCGGTTGGCCATGGATGAGGCCCGGTCATGAAGCCAGCTTCGATCAAACCGGTCCGCTGCGCCATCTACACCCGGGTCTCGACCGAGCACGGGCTGGACCAGGAGTTCAACTCACTGGATGCCCAATATGAAGCTGCCTCCGCATATATAAAGAGTCAGGCCCATGCCGGCTGGGCCCTGATCCGCTCTCGCTACGACGATGGCGGATACTCCGGCGGATCGACCGACCGCCCCGACCTGCAACGACTGCTGGACGACATCCGCGCCCGGAAGATTGATGTCATCGTCGTCTACAAGGTCGACCGTCTGACGAGATCATTGGCGGACTTCGCCAAACTGGTCGAACTGTTCGATGCCCAGGGCGTATCGTTTGTCTCGGTTACCCAGCAGTCAATACCACGACCTCGATGGGCCGGCTGACTCTCAATGTGCTCCTGTCCTTTGCCCAATTCGAACGGGAGGTCACCTCCGAGCGCATCCGCGACAAGATTGCCGCCTCAAAGCGGAAGGGTCTCTGGGTTGGCGGCCCCCTGCCCCTCGGCTATGAGATGAAGGACGGCAAGATTGCTGTTGTCGAAGACGAAGCCGAACGGGTCCGGCTAATCTACCGGCGATACCTCGAACTCAGCGGAGTCAATGAGCTGGTGCGGGATCTCAGAGATAAAGACATCCGAACGAAAATAAGACTACGCGCCACCGGTGCAACCCGTGGCGGCATTCCCTTCGAACGCGGCTCGCTGTTCTATTTGTTGCGCAACCAGTTCTATGTCGGCGAGGTCAAATACAAGGGCGAAATCCTGCGCGGCGAGCAGCCCGCGATCATGGATAGGCAGCTCTTTGATGCAGTTCAGCAGAAGCTCACCGACCAATGGTCTCACCGAAATCACGCCAAATCCAAATCCGACCACCTCCTGACCTGCCTGCTGTACGACGATGCGGGGCACCGCATGATCCCGACCCACGCCACCAAAGCTGGAATTCGCTATCGCTATTACGCCTCGCTGCCGCATCTCAAGGGAGAGTCCAAGACGGTACCGGTCGGATCGGTCTCCCGCATTCCCGCAACCGACATCGAAGACATCGTTGTCAAATCGGTGAACGAGCATCTTGCCGCCCAGCACGGCCAGCCAAGTTCCAGCAGCGCACACGCGGACCATCGCGGCGTGATGATTTCGGAGCAAGTGGTCCGCATTGATGTGCACAAGGATCGCCTGATCGTTCGGTTAAAATCAGCGGGCACCGAGGAATCTCATTCGACAGATGGTCAATTGCTGTCGATCCCTTGGCAGAAACCGCCATCCAGGAAATCCCGACAGATCCTCATCCCGCTCGGCGTCCCCCGAAATGAAGTTCGCCCGACCCGCATTGAGCGGCGCGCACGTCTTGTCAACGCTATTGCCCGAGGCCGTCGTTGGCTTGACGAGATCGTCTCAGGCTCGGCCACTAACATGAAGCAAATCGCCACACGCCAGAAATGCAGCGTGCGACAGGTCAATATGACCATATCGCTCGCTTTCCTCGCACCGGACCTCGTCAAAGCCGCGGTCGAAGGTCGTTTGCCTCGCGGCATTGGCGTCGAGCGGCTCCGCGACGCTCCCGCGGAATGGAGCCAACAGTTCGAAGCGCTCGGACTGAATCCGCAATAGGGTCAGGACTCTGCTCGAAGCTCGCATTGCAGCAGACGATTCCCGAGTGCCGGCTAGGTCAGCCGCAGAGACCGGGCACTTAAAATAGGGAGCAAGATTCCCCGCAGAAACGGCACTTTGCAGCCGACGTGGATATCTGCGGTTTCGTAGGACTGGATAGTGGCCGTGGCAGTGCGGTCGACATGGAACGTATGCTTCAGACCGTGGCGGACATCTGCGGGCGTCAGCTAGGAAATAATGGGCGCTCCTGGCCTATTATTGGTCGCGTGTCTAGACGTTCCTGACGCGGCAAGCTATTTGCTGACTAAGGGGTCAGTTCAAGCCGATACCTAGGTCTGGAAGATGAAACGCCGGCCACACAAATAACATGACGCTGCCAGTTTACACGCCCGATCCATCCTCAAGCGCTACCGATGCCTTCCTGGATCGTCTGCTCAGACGCTGCAATAATCGCGCAAATGAGCGTATTCAGATGTCTGTAAGCGACGCCGATTCTTACTCTGTAGAAACCTACCTTATCAATAGCGGCGCCCTTCAGGCATACGCAGCAATCGAGGGTGGGGTGAACGTCATTGCCATTCACCTCGGCGCGGTGTTCATTGTACGTGACTTATTTGATCAGATGCTTTCACATCCAGAGAACTTCACACATATGGGGATCGCCAGCAAAGAGAGAGTTCGCAATGACTACGAACCGGAGCGGCGGACTATCGATTTAGGTACGGTCAAGAGTCGCAGGTGGCAGCCGTTAGACGAGGCCCGCATCGGGTATGCATCAACCCTTGCCATCGCAGCTCTTGATCATCTTTTTCAGCATGAGTTAGGCCACACCTTCAATGGCCATACCGCCCTCCTTAAGCGAATGGTTGGATTGAACTCATTTCCAGAAACCGGCGCGTCATCGATCGCAGGTATCAACAATCTGGACCGCCAAACTCTTGAATTTGATGCTGACTGTTTTGCCATAGGAGACAGTACGATTCGTGTCAGCACGGAATCCGGTTCAAGGGCGGGCGGGCTGTACACACTCTTATGTGCTGTGTACTTGCTTCACAAGGTGTTTTCTGTTGGCTCAAATAGTCAATCGATTGATGAAGTCTTGTCCTCCGATCACCCGCCAGCGCATATTAGACTAAGATTAATCCTGGGCTCATGTATTGAGGTGGTTGAAAATTATAACATGTTGCCGATGGTTGAGTTTGGAAAGTTGGTAACTCGCGTGATGGTTGATTGCGAGGAAGGCTTCGCGAGATTGCTGGGCAGCCCGGTCGATCCAAATAACCTTCTCGGCGACGCCGCTTTAACGGACCCGCTACTCTCAATGTTGTTGGAAAATTGGAAGCTATTGAGACCTCAATTGCTGCCGCTCTCATTTGATGGCAGACTCAACCCATAGTTAAGAACCGTCCCGCTCGGAGGCCTCGCTCAAAATCGTCAACGATTGCTCGAAGCTGGCTGATGCGCTGACGGCGCCGCTGGCCTGATCGGTAAGTTTGCTACGTCCTCAGGCTGCGCTATAAGATTTCCGCACCAAACCGGCGAGGGAAATGAATACTCCTCAAAGTCGCATCGATGACCTGGTCGCGAGACCCTCTGAAGGCTTGCCCGTCGAAATCAAATCTTGGATTGACCCAGCCTCGCACGAAGGCATCGCAAAAATAGTGCGCGCTTGTCTGGCGATGCGAAATCAAAACGGCGGATTTCTGATCATCGGCCTGAATGATCAAACCTTGCAGCTGGAAACCGCCGGCAAGCCCTCGAACGTGCGCGACGCCTTTCATACCGACAGAATGCAGCAATTGGTCTCCCGCTATGCATACGAGACCTTCGAAATCGAGGTAGCGTTTGCCGAGCGCGACGGAATGGAACTCCCCGTAATTGTTATTCCTGACGGGGTTCAATATCCTCTAGCTAGCAAGAGCGATTTGATCGCATCGGATGGGAAGAAGCTCATCCGCGTCGGCGACGTTTATTGCAGGACGCTAAATGCAAACGGAAGGGCCAGCACCGCGATTGCCCAGCCAAAGGATTGGCGCGACATCTTCGACCGCTGCTTCGAAAACCGCGAAGCTGATATCGGCCGGTTCCTGCGGCGACATTTGGGATCATCCGCGGATGGGCTTCTATCGTTTGGCGTAAAACCACATGTAACCCTCAAAGCTCAAACAATTTCGTTCCTTGATGAGGGAATAAATCACTTCGTTCGAGCGGCATCCGCTCGCAATTTAACAGGCGCAGCGCACCAGATCGCCAACGGCGCAAAATTTGAGGCGGCCCTGATTGTCGACCCCCTGAAGACAGGCGAGCTGCCGACTGCGGTTTTTCGTCAGACACTCGCCTCGAGCAATCCGAATTTCACCGGATGGCCGGTTTGGCTGGATTCGTCCGGTTTCAAAGATCAATCCGCATGGCCTGTCGTTAGAGATGGCCTCTGGGAGACCCTGATCATTTCCCTAGACTCGTGGTCGGAGCATCTAGACTTCTATCTGTTCGACCCAAATGGAAAATTCTACCTGCTTCGAAACTTGCAGGATGACAGCAGCGAGAAAATCCCGGCCGGCACGGTGCTGGATCCGATCATCGCTATCCTTCGAGTTGCTGAAACGATTGCGGTCGGCCTATCATTTGCGCGCGCGCTTGGATGGGAGCCCGAGGACACGACGCTGGCATTCGCCTTCCGTTGGAATCGGCTCAAAGGCCGGAAGCTCGAACCTTGGGTTAACCCTGGTGTGCATATCAGCGCCTATGAAAAGACTGGAACGGACAGCGTGACCAGCTACGTTGAGGTGCCGCTAGACACGCCGCTTAACGCAATCGCGCCGGCGGTGGAAACCGTGGTTCGGCAGCTATTCGTTCAGTTCGGCGGATATCAGCTGCCGACCAAAGCGATCGAGGATTGGACGCGAAAGCTAATCGAGCGAAGGCTTTAGAGGTAGCGATCGGCCCTTGGCTCGCGCCACATTTTCTCACCGGTCGAAAGCTACTTTTTTCGAAAAGACTCTAACGGGCGCCAAGATCGCGATGATCGAAGCCACTTAACGGCTGCTAGAATGCTAGAATGTCGACACCCATTCTCCAAAACGTTAGCTTCAGCACAAGCGGACTTTGCTCCCCCGGCGTTCGCGCAAGATCAGCAACGTCGCGCCTCCGCCGCTCTCGCTCCGAGAGACTGAGGATCGTTCGCAGGTACATCGGCCCTTTCTCTGCGACTTCACGCTCCCAGTCGGAATCGTAACCGTTCTCTCCCTTGATGATCCGAATGTAGTTTGGTCCTGGGAAGTTCGGATGCCTGTAGTGGCAAAATTCCAACTCGCTCAAAACGATCGCGCCGCGCTGATCGGTAGCATTTATGAAGTTGTTAACGGGAGAATCTTTTAGCTAGTAACATCGGAATTCGTGCTCGGCGAAGTCATGCATCTCGCAGATCAGATGATCGTTAGTAGTTTGTCGAGAAAACCGTCCGCCATTATCTTCCTGTGAGTCGGCCGAAATGGCCATTTCTACCACGGCGGGTATCGCCTACCATAGGCCGATTTGCCTACCATAGGCCGATTTATTGTGATTCCTCATGTCTTATGACCTGCAGTATTTGTGACGGAATTTGAACGGGCGAATCCTAAAAGCCGTTCAAGATTTTGAGCTAGAGGTTTCGCGGATAACTAGGCAGGCGGCGGCAGCGGGCGCACTGCACGGCTCTCGTACCTTCGCTTTTGGCCTCCCAAACTCCCAAAATTCCTGGGTTGCCGAACGGTATTGGCCGTCGAAACCCTGCCGCGAGGAACGGAATTTTTGGATCCAGAGACCGGAGGCCAAAAATCCACCCGAGAGACCGTTATTGTCGGCAGAGACCGGGAACGTTGAAAATAGGCGGCAAGATCCCCGCAGAAACGGCCTCTTTTCGATCCACGACGGTTTCCGCGGTTCGGGAAGACTGGATGGTGGGCGCGACAGGGATCGAACCTGTGACCCCCTCGATGTCAACGAGGTGCTCTCCCGCTGAGCTACGCGCCCTAAAACTCTGGGTATTTACGGGTGGGGTCCGTATATCGGCTCCAAAGCAGGCAGGCAAGGTTGCTTCAAAGGTTGCTTGGCCTGACTTTTGGAGCCCTCGGAGGCGAGAATCAGGCCGCCAGCATCTTGTTCACTTCGCTGACCAATTCGCGAAGGTGGACCGGTTTCGACAGCACTTTTGCATTCTTTGGCGCCTCCGAATCGGAGTTGAGCGCCACCGCGGCAAAGCCCGTGATGAACATGATCTTGATGTCGGGGTCGAGTTCCGAGGCCCGGCGCGCCAGCTCGATACCGTCCATCTCGGGCATCACGATATCGGTGAGCAGCATCTCGAACGGCTCCTCGCGCAGCCGCTGATAGGCCGAGAGGCCGTTGTCATGGGGCGAGACCTGGAAACCGGCGTTTTCCAGCGCCTTGACCAGAAAGCGTCGCATGTCGTTGTCGTCTTCGGCGAGGAGGATTTTGTGCATGGCGGGTGGTCGTTGTATCCCGATTGGAGGATCAGTCCGCTCACTAAGCCCGACAGAGGGTAAATTTCGGGTGAAAGGGCGTAGGCCGCGGGCCGGTGCTAGCTTAAGCTATATTTGTACCGGAACGCGCTTCAACGCAATGAACTCGGGCGTTTTCGGCAATCCAGATACATTCCAGGCCGTTTAGGATTTTTTCGCTTGGCAGAACGGTTTTGATTACCGACAATGACCTCTCATAAAAACCGCGTCTTCTGGCAGAATCAACGTTGCCCGGATCAGCGGATGCAAGGGACAGCGCCCGACGATGACCCTGTTTGATGGCGAACTGTCGCCTCCGTTCGAGATCGTGGAGCCGCCTGAGTGGCGGGCGCCGATTATCTTCAACTCCCCGCATTCCGGGTCGATCTACCCCGACGAATTCCTGACCGCCTCGCGCATCGACCTGACCTCGCTGCGCCGCTCGGAAGATTCGTTCATGGATGAGTTGATCGCAGGTCTGAGCGCGCGCGGCTTTCCGACGGTCCGGGTCAACTTTCCGCGCTCCTATGTCGACGTCAACCGCGAGCCCTACGAGCTCGATCCGCGGATGTTCTCAGGAAGGCTGCCGAGTTTTGCCAATACGCGGTCGATGCGGGTGGCCGGCGGCCTCGGCACCATTCCGCGCGTGGTCGGTGACGGCCAGGAAATCTATCGCGAGCGGCTTTCGGTCGACGACGCGCTCTCGCGGATCGAGGCGCTCTACAAGCCCTATCACCGCGCGCTGCGGCGGCTGATCAACAAGGCGCACCAGGCGTTCGGCACAGTGATCGTGGTGGATTGCCATTCGATGCCCTCGATCGGGGTATCGCGGGACGAGCCGCGGCGACCGGACGTGGTGATCGGCGACCGTTACGGAACCAGTTGCGCGGCGCTGTTGCCCGACAAGGTCGAGCAGACCATGGCCCGGCTCGGTTATTCGGTCGGGCGCAACAAGCCCTATGCCGGTGGCTTCATTACTGAGCACTACGGCAACCCCGCGAGCGGGTTGCATACAATCCAGCTCGAACTCAACCGTGCGATCTACATGGACGAGCGACGGCGCGAACGCAGCCCAAGATTCACGCAGGTGATCGCGGATTTCGCTGCGCTGGCCGACGCGCTCGCCGCCGTTCCGCTCGGCGACCTCGGGCCATTTCAGGCAGCGGCCGAATAATTCTCGTCCGTCATTGAACGAAAGAATAATCCCTCCACCGAATCTCCAAAGAAAAAAGGGCCGCTTGAATAAACAAGCGGCCCAAGTCTAGGGAGGAAACGCCCAAGGAGGGCAGCGATAACGCATAAGCGCTACCGCACCGCAACAATATGCGACCGCGCTGCACAAAACGCAAGGCCTTTTGAATGATTTCCGGTGCAAAACGTCACAGAGTTCGGCGATAAGACAAAAAAGTCACAAACGAATATTTTCCTTCATTATTTCAATCAGTTGAGTGAAATTATGACGGCCTGCAGGCCTCGCCCGGACGTCATTATCGCTGAATTCCCGGATTCGTGATCGCTACCGTCATCAAAAAATTCACCGATGCGCAGGTTGATTCGCGAAGCGAAAAATAGCGCGTGCAGACGCCGGATTAAGCCTCCTGACCGGTGCGCGACCGACTGGATTGGGCTAGGCAGGAGCGAAGAAAAATTCTCAAAGCCCCGCTTCGTATCTTCAAGGGACAGCCGTGACGGTCATCGATTTCACAGCCTTCATCGGCCGCCTCGCCACCGCTTCCGGGGAAACCATCCTGCCGTTCTTCCGGACCTCGCTCTCGATCGACAACAAGAGCATCGGCCAGGATTTCGATCCGGTGACCGAAGCCGACCGCGCGGCGGAAGCGGTGATGCGGCGATTGATCAAGGCTAGCTTTCCCCAGCACGGCATTGTCGGCGAGGAATTCGGCAACGAGCGCGAAGACGCCGACTATGTCTGGGTGCTGGATCCGATCGACGGCACCAAATCCTTTATCGCGGGCTTTCCGACCTGGGGCACGCTGATCGCGCTGTTGCACAAGGCCACGCCGGTGTTCGGCATGATGCACCAGCCCTTCATCGGCGAGCGGTTTTCCGGCGACAGCGGCTCGGCACAGTATCACGGGCCGTCCGGGGAACGGAAACTCGCGGTGCGGCGCTGCGCCTCGCTGAAGGAGGCGACGTCGTTCACGACCAGCCCGCTATTGATGAACGCCGCCGATCGCTCAGCCTTCGCCCGCGTCGAAGCGGCGGTGCGGCTGACCCGTTATGGCGGCGATTGCTATTCCTATTGCATGCTGGCGGCCGGACATCTCGACCTCGTGGTCGAGACCGAACTGAAGGCCTACGATATCGCCGCTCTTATCCCGATCATCACCGGCGCCGGCGGCATCGTCACCACCTGGGAAGGCAAGCCCGCGCAGGGCGGCGGCCGCATCATCGCGGCCGGCGATCCGCGCGTGCACGAGGCGGCGATGAGGCTGTTGAACAGCTAGCCGCGGGCCTCGGCATTGTGGCAGGTTGCGGAAAAGCTCGGCCAGCTGTTATTCGGGCGCGGCACGCGGCACAAAAGTCCGCGACCGGGGAGGATGTCATGAAAATTCTGCGGACGCTTGTCACCGCATGGTCGGTACTGCTGTGGCCGGCCCTGGCCGCGGCGCAGGATTTTCCCAACAGATCGATCCGGCTGATCGTGCCGTTTCCGGCGGGCGGCCCGAACGACATCATCGCGCGCGTGGTCGGCCAGCGCATGTCGGAACTGGCAAAGCAGCCGGTGGTGATCGAAAACCGCACCGGACAGGGCGGCGTGCTCGGAACCGACGCTGTCGCCAAAGCCGCGCCCGATGGCTACACCATCGCGATTTCGAGCGCGGGCGCGCTCGCGATCAGCCCCAGCATGGAAAAGGTCGCCTACGATACGCGCCGGGATCTGCAGCCGATCACGCTAGTCGCCACCGTGCCGGAGATGCTGGTGGTCGCAACCAACGTTCCGGCCAAAGACATGAAGGAACTGATTGCGCTCGCCAAGGCGCAGCCCGGAAAACTCAATTTCGCCTCCACCGGCGCCGGCAGCCTGACGCAGCTCGCCGGCGAGTTGTTCAAGCTCAAGGCCAGGATCGATATCGTGCACGTGCCCTATCGCGGTGCGGCGCCGGCCGTGAACGACCTCCTGGGACAGCAGGTGCAGATGGCGTTTCTCGATCTGCCGGCGCTGCTGCCGCAGATCAAGGCCGGCAAACTGCGCGCGATTGCGATCGGGGCGCCCGAGCGCGCGCCGACCGCGATGGAGGTGCCGACCACGGCGGAAGTCGGCCTGCCCGGTCTTCTGGCGGAAAACTGGTACGGCATGGTCGCACCCGCCGGAACGCCGCCGGCCATCGTCGCCGCGCTGAACAAGATCGCGACCGAAGCGATGCGCGATCCGGCGGTGAAGGAGAAGCTTGCGAGCCAGGGCGCCGAACTGGTCGGCGACACGCCGGAGCATTTTGCAGGCTTTATCGACACTGAAACCACGAAATGGGCGCAGGTGATAAAAGACGCCGGCGTTCCGACGGAGAAGTGAGCGCTACTGAGCGGCTTTGCGCAGATGCTCGACGAGTTGCTTGGCCGGCCGCGGCAGCGTCTTGAAGCTGCGGGCGCAGATCGCGAGCCGCCGGTTGGCCCAGCCGTCACGAATCCTGACCATCATGATCGGCATCGAGCGGGCACAACGTTTTGCCGCGGCTTCCGGCACCACGGCAATGCCGACATTCGCCGCCACCATCTGGCAGATCGCGTCGAAATCCCGCAATCGCGCGCGAAATCGCAGGCGCACGCCGAGCCGGGCGGCATGTTTTGAAATATGGACCTGGAGCGCGGTCGCATTCGTCAGTCCGACGAAGTCGTGATCCGTCACCTCGACAAAATCGATTCCGCGGCGTCCGGCAAAATCTCCGTGTCGCGCCGTCACCAGCGTCAAGCGGTCCTCGCTGAACAGGAACCGTTCGATGTTATCAGGCAATGCATGTTCGGCTGCAAAGCCGAGATCGGCAGCACCGGTCGAGATCGCGGCTGCAATGTCAGTGCTTTCGCGCTCCTCGACATCGACACTGATATCGGGATGCTCGCGCAAGAATGCGGCAAGTGCCTTCGGCAAATGCTCCGACAGGCCCGAGGTGTTGGCGAGCAGATGCACGCTGGCCTTGACGCCGCTGGCGTAGGCGGCGAGATCGCCGCGCATCGCGTCCACATTGTGGAGGACGATACGGGCATGATCGAGCAGGCTTTCGCCGGCTGCGGTAAGCGCGACGCCGCGGCGGCCGCGTTTTAACAACGCAACGCCAAGCGCTGCCTCGAGGCCCTTGATCCGCGCGCTGGCGGAGGCGAGCGCCAGATGGACGCGCGCCGCGCCAGCCGTGATGCTGCGCGCATCGGCCACCGCGACAAACAGCTGAAGGTCGACCAGATCGAAACGCATGGCGGTCTTCCAACCCTCATGGTGAGGAGGCGCGCTTGCGCCGACTCGAACCATGAGGCCCGTGTCCCATCCTTCGAGACGCGGCCTGAGGGCCGCTCCTCAGGATGAGGGTAGTGTGTGTGGCAACGCGCGGAAAGAGCCTTCGCCTGGTCCGAAGGCTACCTCCGTAACCTCCAGATTGTGCCGATCACGGCGATCGGTCAATGTCGTCCGCATGTTTGATTCATTCATCATCCTGGTCGCTGCGGTGTTCCTGCTCGCGGGTTTCATCAAGGGCGTGCTCGGGCTTGGCCTGCCGACGGTGTCGATGGGGCTGCTCGCGGTCACCATGCAGCCCTCCCGCGCGCTGGCGATCGTCATCGTGCCCGCCGTCGTCACCAATATCTGGCAGACCTTTGGCGGCCCCCATCTGCTCGACATCATCCGGCGGCTGTGGCCGCTGATGATCGGCACCGTGGTCGGCATCTGGCTGAACGCGGGCATGCTGACCGGCCCCTCGGCGCGCTATGGCTCGATCGTGCTCGGCGCGTTGCTGGTGAGTTATGCGATCGTGGGCTTGAGCCAATTCAGCTTCACGGTCGCCCGCCGCGACGAGAAATGGATCGGCGGCATCGTCGGCGTCATCACCGGGATGGTTTCGGCCGCGACCGGCGTGCAGGTGATCCCCTCGATGCCGTACATGCAGGCGATCGGCATGGAGAAGGACGAATTGGTGCAGGCGCTCGGCGTCTTCTTCACGGTCGCGACGGTGGCGCTCGGCTTCAGCCTGACCGGCGCCGGCCTGTTGAACGCCTCGACCGCATGGCCCGGCGCGGTCGCGATGGCGGCCTCCTTTGCCGGCATGTTCACCGGGCAATCGGTGCGCTCGCGGATGCAGCCGGACGTCTTCCGCCGCTGGTTCCTGATCGGGATGATTTTTCTCGGGCTCTATCTGGCGGGAAGCGCAGTATTCAAGGTGTTCGCCTCATAAGAGGTGTCGTCGCCCGCGAAGGCGGGCGATCCAGTAAACACTGCTGTCGGTGATTGATCCGAGAGGCCGCGGCGTACTGGATGCCCCGCCTTCGCGGGGCATGACAGTGGGGCTCACTTGAACAGCGGCGTGCCCGGGATGAAGGCATCGAACGCCGCCCAGAATTGGGCGCGGTAGCGGTCCTGCTCCTGCAGGATTTCGTGCTTGGAGCCGGCGATCACGAGATGCGAGCCGGCGCGCAAGTGATAGGCGAATTCCTCGATCGCGGACGTCGACACAATGGCGTCGTTGGAGGCGGCTAGCATCAGGATCGGCTGGCGGATTTGCGATGGATAATCCACCGCGCGAAAACCATTCATGGCCCGGAATGCGGTATCGGCCCAGGCCACCGTCGGCGAGCCGAGGCCGAGCGTCGGGTCCTCCTCCAGGATCGCGACGTTGCGGGCATAGCGTACGGGATCGCTGGTCAGTGGATTGTTGACAAAGGAGCTCGCGCCGGTCAGCGCGTCGCTGCCGCCGGGAACGTAGCGGCCGCCCTGGCCGGCGAGCCGCAGCAGGCGCAGCAACGCGCGTGCCGGAAACGAGGTGCTGCGCCCGGGAAGGTCGATCATCGGCCCCGACAGCACCATGCGGTCGAACCAGCGCTTTCCGGCATGCGCGACGCGGAGCAGCACCGCGCCGCCCATCGAATGGGCGAGTGCGAAATGCGGCGGCGGGCAATCCGGCAGCACCACCTGCTGCACGAAGGTCTCGACGTCGACCTCGTAATCAGAGAAATCGCGGACATAGCCCTTGCGCGGGTCGCGCAGGCGCCGCGACGAATGGCCCTGCCCGCGCCAGTCGATCATCGCCACCGCGAAGCCGCGGTCGCGCAGGTCGCGCACGGTCTCGAAATATTTTTCGATCGATTCGCTGCGCCCGGTGAAGACGCAGACCGTGCCCTTGCGGTTCGCCGGCGGCGCCCAGCGCGCAAAGCGCAGTTCGGCGCCATCCGGCGTCTTGATGGTGCCGGAGACGACGTCTTCGGGAACGGGATTGGCGGGAATCGAGACAAGCGTCATGGGCGACCGACCGTTAGGCGAAATGTGCTGAAAATCAAGGGTGGGATAAACGTCGGGGCGTCAAAAACGGGCGTCGTTCCCGCCCTCTTGAACGCCGTCTCGCCCCTCCCATATCACTTTCGTGCAGGCCGCTACCAGTGTTTCCGGCAACGGATCAGTGGGGCTGCACAAGACAAAAGCCCGGCCCGATGGCGGGCGGGTTCACTTAAACAGTCGCTCAATGGAGGACTACCCTATGCGTTATGATCTGACCCCGTTTTATCGTTCCACCGTCGGTTTCGACCGCTTCTTTTCGCTGCTCGACCAGGCCGCCGCCGACGGCAGCCCCGGCTATCCGCCCTACAACATCGAGCGTACCGGCGACAACACCTACCGCATCAGCGTAGCGGTTTCCGGATTCTCGCAAGCCGAGCTTTCGATCGTCGCGAAGGAGAACACGCTGACGATCAAGGGCGAAAAGACCGCCAACGAGAACGACAACAAGGCCGAGGTGCTGTATCGCGGCATCGCGGCGCGCGCCTTTGAGCGTGCATTCCAGCTCGCCGATTTCGTTTTGGTGAAGAACGCCTCGCTCGAGAACGGCTTGCTCCATGTCGATCTCGTGCGCGAGATCCCCGAAGCCAAGAAGCCCCGCAGCATTCCGATTTCCAGCAGCGCTGCTGCGCCGCAGGTGGTCGACGGCTCGGCCGCCAAGGCCGCCGCGTAACACCGGTTGTTTCGTTGAATACGAGAACGCCCCGGGAAGCCGGGGCGTTTTTTCGCGGCGTCGTTGCGGCGATTCACAGGACTGTGATGGCTGGTAACGTTGCCTCTCTCTCCGGGCCGAAAACATCTGTGAAGCGCAACGCTTCGCAGACAATTCCGTCATGGAGTTATGTCGATGAAATTAGCCCGATTGTTTCTCGCATTCGCGGTCGCGGCGCTTTGCTCGTTCGAGGCGCAGGCGCAGACGGTCGCGCCCGTCGAGGCTCGTAACATCGTGCTGGTGCACGGCGCTTGGGCGGATGGATCGAGTTGGGCCGAGGTCATTCCGCTGCTGCAGGCCGCCGGCCTAAAAGTCACCGCCGTGCAAAATCCGCTGACCTCGCTGGAGGATTCCGTCGCGGCAACCCGCCGCGCCCTGGCGCTGCAGGACGGCCCGACGGTGCTGGTCGCGCATTCCTGGGCCGGCACCGTGATCAGCGAGATCGGGATCGACCCGAAGGTCACGGCACTGGTCTATGTCGCCGCGCGCGCGCCCGATGCCGGGGAGGATTTTGTCGCGCTGTCCGCAAAGTTTCCGGTCGGGCCGGTGCGGGCGGGCGTGCAGGAGCACGATGGATTTACCCAACTGTCCGAGGAGTCCTTCCTCAAATACTTTGCCAATGGGGTCGAGCCCAAGCAGGCAAAAGTGCTTTATGCGGTGCAGCAGCCTACCGCCGCCACGCTGCTCGGCGGACGAACCACAATGGCCGCCTGGCGCTCCAAGCCATCCTGGTACGCGGTGTCAAAACTCGATCAGACCATCAATCCCGACCTGGAGCGATTTCTGGCGAGACGCATGAATGCGACAACGGTAGAGCTCGACGCCGGTCACTTGTCGCTGGTGTCGCATCCGAAAGAGGTGGCCGATCTGATTTTGGCTGCGGCGGGGCGGAAGAAGTAGCAAAGCCTAAGCGCTGTCATTCCGGGATGCGTCACCCGAACTCGGGTTTACCCGAGTTCGGCAATATCATGGTCCAAGTCGGCAACAGCCGACTTGGATGCGCAGGCCCGGAATGACGGCGTATTTATTAACGGCGGCTCCCGCACTCCCCTACTCCAGCCCCTGCACCTTCGGCATTTCCTGGGTCGGCAAGATCTGCGGCGCGGCGGGCTTTGCTTCGACCACGGGAGGTGCCGAGGCTTGCGGCGCGGGCCGGGCATCAGCCGGCTTCGGTGCCACCGCGGCCGATTGCTGCGGCGGCGGCGCGACAGGTTTCTCCGCTAGCGGCTTGACGTCGGCGGCGTGCGCCGGCGGCGGTTTCGGCAACGGCACCAGCGGCGCGCGGCTGGCGACATGCGGCACCGAGCCCGGCGGCCGCGGTGGCCCCCTCATCGAACTGACCGGCGGCAACGGCCCCGACGGGCCGTAGGTCCTGGGCATATCCCCTTCGAAATTGTTGCTCATCCGATGGGCCGGCACGTAGCGGAGAATCTGCCCGGAGCGGGCATCGATCACCAGCCTGCCCTCCTCGCCGGTGCGGTCGACGACGGGAATCACGTAGACGAAGCCGCGCAGCTTGGGAATTCCGAGCGGAGAAAACCGGTTCTCGCGCAGCACCGCGTAGAGCTCCTCGGGCGGCACCAGCATCGGGCCGCCGTAGCGCGGCATGGGTGCGCCGTAGCGCGGATCTGGCGCCTCCGGCGGCATCGCCGCATAGGGGCCTTCGAAGTCGGACACCGGCGCGTATCGCGGCCCGCCGATTTCATCTGGCGGCAACGTCTGTGCATGTGCGGCGGTCGCCGCAAGCACCAGCCCTGCCGACATCAACCATCCCGTGACCTTCATTGCCTGCTCCTGTAAGCCCGACGCCCAGAGCCATTTTTTCGCTCTCTGTCCCGGGGAACAATGTCGGCACTGAATCTGGCTTAGCTTGGGCCGGATCGCGGCGCGTTCGCCGCAAAGCCGTAAGGGCCGCGCGGCCGCCTTGTCAGCACCGCGGATTTGACATGCGGGCGGCGACTTTCACCCGCTTGTGTGATAAAGAAAAATTTGGCATTGTGGCATTTAGGACAGTATCACTGTCGCAATTGCGGCGGCAAACCCGGCACAGGGATTGCAGCGCAAGGCTAGGCGGCGTGGCTCCAAAGACGCGACGCCCAAGAGATAGCAGGCAAGGCCGTCCGTCGTCGGGGATGCTGGACGCCCAGGCCTGAAATTATGAAATTGCGGCTCGCGGAGGACGAGCGGTGGCCCGGTAGGGTTCCGCGGACGCCCAAGGTGCGCCGACCACGACGGTCAAGGCCCTACCGGCAAGGCCCTACCGGCAAGGCCCTACCGGATTGAGAGGATGAAGAGATGAGCGGGTCGGAGTTCGAGCGCGAAAACATCATGCAAGATGTGCTGTCGGCGGCCGCGGCTTCGAAACCGGAAGAAACCGCCCGCGAGCACGATTGGCGGCCGCCCGCCGAGGGGCTCTACGATCCTTCGCTGGAAAAGGATTCCTGCGGCGTCGGCTTCATCGCCAACATCAAGGGCAGGAAGTCGCACCAGATCGTCTGCGACGCGCTCAACATCCTCTGCAACCTCGAGCATCGCGGCGCGGTCGGCGCCGATCCGCGCGCCGGCGACGGCGCCGGCATCCTGGTGCAGATCCCGCACGCCTTCCTCGCGCGCAAGGCAGCCGAAATCGGCTTCAAATTGCCGGCGCCCGGCGAGTACGCGGTCGGCGCGCTGTTCATGCCGAAGGAGACCGCCTGGCGCAAAGTCATCAAGAGCATCATCGCCGACCAGATCAAGGACGAGGGCTTGACGCTGCTCGGCTGGCGCGACGTGCCATCGGACAATTCCTCGCTCGGCGTCACCGTCAAGCCGACCGAGCCCGCGCATATGCAGGTGTTCATCGGCCGCGGCAGCCAAATCAAGAACGAGGACGATTTCGAACGCAGGCTCTACATCCTGCGCAAGTCGATCTCGCAGGCGATCTATCAGCGCCGCGACCGCGGGCTCGCCGGCTATTACCCGGTCTCGCTGTCGTGCCGCACCGTGGTCTACAAGGGCATGTTCCTGGCCGACCAGCTCGGCAAATACTATCCCGATCTGTCCGAGCCGGATTTCGAAAGCGCGCTGGCGCTGGTGCATCAGCGCTTCTCGACCAATACCTTCCCGACCTGGTCGCTGGCGCATCCGTACCGGATGATCGCGCATAATGGCGAGATCAACACGCTGCGCGGCAACGTCAACTGGATGGCGGCCCGCCAGGCCTCGGTGCATTCGAAGCTCTACGGCAAGGACATCTCCAGGCTGTGGCCGATCTCCTATGAGGGCCAGTCCGACACCGCCTGCTTCGACAACGGCCTCGAATTCCTGGTGCAGGGCGGCTACTCGCTGCCGCATGCCGTGATGATGATGATTCCGGAAGCCTGGGCCGGCAATCCCTTGATGGATGAGCAGCGCCGCTCGTTCTACGAATATCACGCCGCGATCATGGAGCCGTGGGACGGCCCGGCCGCGATCGCCTTCACC
>Ga0073928_10001703_pt1 | contig 40916 bp, 33 predicted proteins | sample PaiPotPPA55metaG_FD_76969 | JGI IMG/M metagenome (GOLD analysis project Ga0073928, IMG submission 76969) | Iron sulfur acid spring bacterial and archeal communities from Banff, Canada, to study Microbial Dark Matter (Phase II) - Paint Pots PPA... ... | reverse complement strand
CATGTCCAGCTTCTCCAATGTCGAGAGTTGCGACCGCATCATCTACGGCGTCATCAGTCACTTAAACCGCTCCTGGGAAAGAAAACCGCTCTTCAAATTTACACAAACATGTTGACGCTACCCGAACCCAAATCCCCCTTGACAGGAAGTATCTAAATCGTATAATATCACATGACATATCCTAACTGGCCGCTAAGTCGTTTCGCTTCCACGCCATCCGCAATTTGCGCCCATAATTCCGGCCTCAGATCCGTGAAACACGTCTTCGCTCCACCATCGATTTTCAACGCCTTTCCTTTCATCAACTTACAAATCCCTTTTCCAGCAACTCGTTTCTTTTCTCATTGATACAAACCCCGGGGGGTGTCGAGCCCATTTCACTTCAAAGGAAACCACCAATGACTCCGCGATTCGCTAAATCCAGTCCCATCCATAACTCCGCTCGCTGCAACTACCGCTTCCCCGACGGCATGCGCTGCCGCCTCATCGGCTCCGGCAGCCATCCGTTCTGCCCCCAAGCACACCCACGCTCCCGCTCCGCCCCAACTGGCTCCCGCCGAAATCGACTCCACCCTCACCGCCAATCTCGACGACTTCACCTCCGCCGCCCAGACCAGCGACTTCTTGAGCTGGGAGAAGATCAAGGAACGAGAAAAGGATGCGCGCTTTGTCGAGCTTGGGGAATATCTGTGTGAGGTCAGGTCGAAGCAATACTGGAGGAACGGCAAGAGGATCGTTCTTACCGCGGAGAAAAATCGGCAGGAGGATTGAACAGGGCGCGTTCGGGGGCAAAACAGCTTCGCAGTTGACTTCGCCAGTCTGGCAAGGTTACGCCGAAAGCCTGTTTCAGGCGCTCGTTAGAGAGGACTGAGTAAGCGGGACGACGTGTCGGCGAGCGAAACTCTTCTGTTGAGATGGCGAGCACGCGGCGTGCGATTAGCGGACGCCCATTGGTTGCTGAGGTGAGCCACGATAAGCTTTGTGCTCCATGACCTGCTTCTTCGAGGATGGCTTTTGCGAATTCGTACCATGTGGTCTGGCCCGCCGCGCTCATGTGGTAAGTCCCAGCTACCTGCTGACAAGCGAGGCCGCTCCTGGGAGCGGCAATAATTCCGGCCACAATTCTCGTGGTCGCTTCGGCTAAATCAAAGGCGCAGGTCGGAGCGCCTACTTGATCACCGACAATTTTCAATTCTTCTCTCTCGGTGGCAAGGCGCAATATTGTTCGCAGGAAATTTCGCCCGTGCGCGGCGTAGACCCACGATGTGCGAAATATCATGTGGGCAGCGCCCGAATCGCGAATTGCTTGTTCGCCGGCGAGTTTCGTTCTGCCGTACGCGTTGAGTGGATTAGGCGAATCTGACTCAACGTAGGGAGCTTTTTTCGAGCCGTCGAAGATATAGTCGGTCGAGAAGTGAATCAGCACGGCACCGATTTTTTTCGCTTCCAGAGCGAGCAATCGCGGGGCTTCGGCGTTGACCGCGAGGGCATTGGCTTCATCGGTTTCCGCTGCGTCAACGCCCGTATAGGCGGCTGCGTTGACGACCAGTTGCGGCTGTGCATCCAGTATGACTTGGCGAATTTTCTTCGGCTCGCGTAGATCCAGCTCTTTTCGCTCCGGCGCGATCACCTCCGCCAGTTTTGGAAGCAATCGATTAAGTTCAGAGCCTAGTTGGCCGGTTTTGCCTGTCAGCAAGATGGTGGGTTTCATTTTGGCGGGCATCGCGGCAGAAGTTCCCGTCGTATGTCGGCGAGTTTGGGATTGTTGGCGTCTTTCGGCGAAAGCACCGGACTACGCGCACCCCATTCGATTCCGAGAGCGGGGTCGTTCCAGAGAATGCCGTATTCATCGGAGGGAGCGTAGTAATCACTGCATTTGTACAGAAACTGAACGGTTTCCGTGATGGCCAGAAAGCCGTGGGCAAAACCCGCGGGGATATAGATCAAATTTTGTCGTTCGGCGGAGAGGAGTACGCTGGTCCATTTGCCGAAAGCGGGCGAGCCGACGCGAATGTCGACCGCAACGTCCAAGGCTTCGCCTTCGATGACGCGACAGAGCTTGGCTTGGGCGTGCAGCAACTGATAGTGAAGGCCGCGAAGAGTTCCGCGGGAGGAGGTGGAGTGATTGTCTTGAAGAAAGGCGTCTTTGATGCCGAAGTCTACAAATTTGGCGTGGTGGTAAGTTTCGAGGAAAGAGCCGCGCGAGTCGCGATGGACCACGGGGCGCAGCTCACAGACACCTGGCAGAGACGTTTCAATTCGTTGCATTTAGAAAGAATATTACGCATGTTGGTTCTAGACGGGCAACTTCGCACCGGAGCCGGCGATCGCGTTCAGTGAATTGTCGCGATTGTCGTAATATTTCGCGTAGTAGGAACGATACTCACCCGCGCGCACGTCGGAAACCCATTTGCTGTTTTTCTTATACCACTCGATTGTCTGGCGAAGGCCGTCCTCCAGCGAAATTTCTGGCTTCCACCCGAGCTCAGTTTCAATCTTTGTGGAATCGAGAGCGTAGCGGCGGTCGTGCCCAGGGCGGTCCGCGACGGAACGGAGCAAGCTCTCTGGCTTGCCGGTTAAACGGAGCAGGCGCTGCGCCACGGCAAGGTTTTCGTCCACGTGCGATCCGCCAATGTTGTAGACTTCACCGATTCTCCCGCGTTCGAGAACGGCTAGAATTCCACGGCAATTGTCCTCCACGTGCAGCCAATCGCGTTGCTGCTTGCCGTCGCCGTAAATGGGAAGAGATTTGTCGTTGAGCGCATTGGTGATCATCAGCGGCAGGAACTTCTCCGGAAACTGATAAGGACCGTAATTGTTCGATGAGCGCGTGATCAAAGCAGGAAATTTGTAGGTGCGCACGTAGGAACGAACGAGGAGGTCCGAGGCGGCTTTGGAGGCGGAATAGGGACTGCTCGGCTGAACTAGAGAGTCCTCGCTCGCAAAGGCTCCTGGAGCGATGTCGCCGTAGACTTCGTCGGTGGAAATGTGAACGAAACGCGAGACCCCGAGTCTGCGAGCGACCTCAAGTAAAGTGAACGTCCCCGTTACGTTTGTTTGAATCACCGGAGCAGGTTCGTAAATGCTCCGGTCGACGTGCGATTCGGCAGCAAAATGGATAACGGCGTCGCAACCGCGCATGGCGGCCTCTGCCACTACGGGATCACAAATATCGCCTTTAACGAATTGATATCCGGCGTGATGCTCGACCGAGTGGAGATTGGCCAGATTGCCTGCATAGGTCAGTTTGTCGTAGTTAATGATCGCGTGATTATTTCTTGCCTGCAGAACATGGCGGATGAAATTGGAGCCTATGAAACCTGCTCCGCCGCTGACGAATATTTTCATCGGGCGGCTTCCCCGCTTGTTGCGCGTCCCGCTAGCTCTTCAGTCGGGATCTTATTGGCGCCGGTTTCTGCCACGAGGTTGTTGGCACGCAGGAGAGATTCGAACGTGCCGGCATCGGTCCACCAGCCGTCGAGAATCTCGTAGGTTAGATTGCCTTCCTCGAGGTAGAAGTTGTTCACATCGGTAATTTCGAGTTCGCCGCGGCCAGAGGGTTTCAGGCGGCGAATCTTTTGGAACACGGTGGAATCGTAGAAGTAGATTCCGATTACGGCGTAATTCGATTTGGGTTTCCGCGGCTTTTCTTCGATGCTAACAACACGATCACCGCGAACCTCGGCGACGCCAAAACGCTCAGCGTCTTGAACTTCCTTCAACAATATTTTCGCGCCATGGCTTTGCTTCTTGAAATTTTCGACGGCTTTACGGACGTTGTTTTCAATAATGTTGTCGCCGAGGACTACGCAGACGGGCTCGCCCTCGGCAAAATGTTCCGCTAGACCCAAAGCCTCGGCGATGCCGCCCTCGCCTTCCTGGTAGGTGTAGTTGATGTGCTTCAAGCCAAAGTCGCGACCGTTGCCCAGCAGGCGCAAGAACTCTCCGGCGTTTTTCCCACCCGTAACGAGAAGGATCTCCTGAATGCCAGCATTGACAAGCGTGTGGATCGGGTAATACACCATGGGCTTGTCGTAGACGGGAAGGAGATGCTTGTTGGTGACGCGCGTAAGCGGATTGAGCCGGCTGCCGGTGCCCCCGGCAAGGACTACACCCTTCATATTCCCTTCCTGTGCGTCAAGTGAGGGCCCATAGTTGGTCTGTTGGCGCCCATGGCCAATCTAATACGCATTCTTGCTGATAAGCGCAGAAAAGACAGTCATTAGGATGATCCGCAAATCGAAGACGAAGCTCCAATTCTGCAGATAATATAGATCATACTCGATACGTTTTGCGATCGATGTATCGCCACGCCAGCCGTTCACCTGAGCCCATCCCGTGATTCCGACCTTCAGGCAATGACGGTGGTTGTATCGGCCAACCTCTTGCCCGAACTGTTCCACGAAATGTGGGCGCTCGGGACGCGGTCCCACGACGCTCATGTCGCCTTTCAAGACATTGATGAACTGAGGCAACTCATCCAGGCTCGTCTTGCGCAACAGCGTCCCGAGCCGCGTCCGTCGAGGGTCTACATCGGTCGTCCAACGGGTGTCGCTTTCGGATCGAGAACCTTCTCGCATCGTCCGGAACTTATACATTTGGAAGGGAAGACCGTTTAGTCCGATCCGAGCCTGCACGAATAGGATCGGCCCCGGCGACGTAAGCCGGATGAGGATTGCGATCAAGCCCATCAGCGGAGATGTTACAAGCAACACGAAAGCTGAAAAGCCGATGTCGAAAATTTTTTTGACTAGGGCATAATCCAGTAAATCAGCGGGTGTTGTCGTCAGGTCAAGCATTTGCATTCGCCCTATCTGGAACAATCTCTCCCGCACGACTATACCTTCACCAAGATCGACGATGGCTCGCGAGGGCACAGACAGTTTTTCCAGCGCCTTGATGATTCGAGGAATCATCGAGAACTGGGCCGGATGGATGGCCATCACCACTTCATCAATTCCATTTCCGGCATGCAACGCACCTATGTGCTCTAGGTCATAGATGCGACCTCCTCCCACGGCGACTTCCTGACCTGGAAGCCGGACATATGCCTCGACTTGGCAGGGGCCGAAGGAGAGGCGTTGCAGCCGGATCGCTGCATCGCGAGCGAACTGGTCAGCACCGACAATCAGGATTCGTGTTGGTCGTCCAAGCCGTGGCTTTTTGCGATACACGAACCGAAAGGCAGCATGCAAAAGCACCGTGAGAGTCAGTAAGGTGACCACGCAACAGACGAACAGCCCGCGCGGGAACACAGCGTTGCGGCCAAAATACAGCACGGCTAACAAGACGATTGCTGTGGCCGCGCTGGCAGACGAAGCAGCTTTTGCGCCGGTTCTTTCCCGAAACAGTTCATCGACACTTGTCACCTTGTAACGTTCCGCCATGAAGGCCCACAAAAAGGCGCTGAATAAAACCAGTGTGGAATGTCCGCGAACTGGATATTCGACCGGGCGATTGATGATGTCCAAGCAGAGAGCCCAAATCCGCCAGCCGAGCTCAAAAGCGAGAAATGGCAGAAGATAGACAGCAACCTTCAAGAATAGCCGGTATAACTTCAAACGAAAAAGCATAATTGCACGAGCCTCTCTATGCGTGCTTTCCGATTGCAGGTTCGACCAAACTACTCATCAATTGAAGGGAAATCAGTCTCGATCCTCTGTGCAAAGCCATCGGCGAAGAAATGTCGCTATTCGGGTCTGCTTGCTTTGAGTTCGGAAATGCTCGTTAAGTCCGGTACACCCATGGGGAATTTGCATCGAGTTTGTCAGTCATCGCCACCTTTTCTCGGAGCCATGGCGAGTTCTTGCGCAACTGATAGGTTGCCGGTCTGGGTCGTAGAAAACGCTGCTTTGCTACCCGATGGGGAATAACCACAAGATTGCATAAGAGACATCTCGAATTGGCGGAGAATTTGATCGCGATCCATGTGAGCGATCGCGTATTTTCTCGCTTCCTCTCCCATCCTGTGGCGTAGACTGGGATCTTCAGCAAGCAGAATCAGAGCCTCAACGAACGCATTCACGTCTTCAGGCGGCGTGACAATGCCTCGCCCCTCAAGCACAATGGACACTTGCGTCCCTGCATCGGCCGTCGCCACTACGGCCCTGCCACTCGCCATCATGCCGGTTAGCTTCGAGGGCATAACCAGATCTGCGGCGTCCGCCAGCTGCGGCAAAAGATGGATATCCGCCAGATTAAGCAATTCGTTCAATCGACCGGCCGGCTGAAGCGGCAAGATCGTGACGTTGCCGGCCTCTTCCGCCATCCGGACAAATGTCTCGCGATAGGGCCCGTCACCACAGAACACAAATTGGATGTCCGGTCGTAATGTGAGCCTACGGCTTGCTTCGATCAACAGGTCCAGGCCCTGTTTCTTCCCCATGTTTCCAGAATACAGAGCCACGATCGCTTGTTCCGCAATTCCGAGCTCTTGGCGTAAAGGGCTTGGGCTAGGCAGGGGCCCGATGACCGAAGTGTCCACCCAGTTCGGAAACAGAAGACTCCGGGCTGCATCCACTCCCTTTGCTGAGAGTCTCTCGACCATACGGTCTGAAACGGCAGAGATTCGATCGAATTTCCGTAGCACAAAACGCTCGATTGCATGGACCCACCGCCTCAATTGATGAGAAGAAAAATCTCTCAATTGGAAAGCAACATCCACTTCGAAGTCCTGTATGTGGAGCCACGCGATCGCACCCGAGAGCCGTGATGTGCACAAAACCTGCGGCGAACAAAAAAGCGTTGGCGCAATCAAAATGACAACGTCAGGGCGCCAGAAAACCTGTCCCAGCATCGCTGGCCAACTGCTGAGCGAGAAGCTCATAAGATGGACGATTCGTTTCCAGCCGCGTGGCACCTGGGGGATCCAGACAGGGCAACGGAACACCTCTATCGTGCCGATCGATCCGGCGCCCGGAACATGTTTTTCTCGTTTGTACTGCCATGGGGAGTATTCGCTGAAGATTCGCCACTGTGGATAATGAGGCGGCGTCGTGACGACCCGGATCTCATGACGTCGACTCGCAAGCCATTCAACCATTTCGCCGGCATATTTGCCGGTACTTGTCAGTTCAGGCTTAAAATTAATGGAACAAATCAGGATACGCATATTATTTGTTGGCTGCTTCTAGTAGGCAGATATTCACAATGGGCTCAGAACCCCCAATTAACGGATAGACTCGAATGCGAAGCTGGAAAGCTGGCCCAGAGGCGCCATGATACCTGCCCACTTGATTCAACGGACCATCAGAATACTAGTACCTGCCTTGTTACGGCCTGCTCGGAGCCAGAGAAGGCTGTATCGTTTTTGCACTGTTTTCGAGAAAATCTAGATAGCTCTTCTCCAATCCTTCGCGCAGAGAGGTCTGCGGCATCCAACCGAGTCCAGTCAATCGGCTGATGTCCAGCAGCTTCCGCGGCGCACCGTCGGGCTTAGAAGGATCAAAAACAAGGCGCCCCTCGAATCCAACCACGTCCGCGATCAATTCCGCCAATTCGCGAATGGTGAGTTCCTGTCCGCATCCTATGTTTACCATTGGAATTGAATCGTCAAAAATGATAGGCAATTGTCCTTCTGGGAGGGTCATCAAGAACACGCACGCATCGGCGGCATCAACGCTATACAGAAACTCTCTTCGTGGCATGCCCGTGCCCCAAATCGTTACTTCTGCGATCCTGCCTGCCTTCGCTTCGTGCATCTTGCGGAGTAACGCGGGGATCACGTGGGAATCATGAGGGTCGTACCGGTCTCCTGGTCCAAACAGATTCGATGGCATTGCTGCGAAGAACCGCGTGCCATACTGCCGGTTACACGACCAGCACATCTCAATGCCAGCGGTCTTTGCCACTGCATACGGCCGATTGGTCGGCTCAAGCGGTCCTGTGAGCAAGTATTCTTCTTTCATTGGTTGCGGCGCATGCTTGGGGTAGATGCAACTCGAACCAAGGAAAAGAAGCCGTTTCACTCCTGCCAGATAAGCTTCATGGATCACGTTCGTCTGAATAAGAAGATTCTGATAAATGAATTCAGCCGGATACGTGGAATTGGCCAAGATGCCACCAACCTTTGCGGCAGCCAGGAAGACATATTCGGGGCACTCAGCTGCAAAGAACTTCTGAACCGTGAGCTGATTGGTCAGGTCGAGCTCCTGATGCGTACGGAGGAGGAGATTCGTATAGCCAAGCAGTCTGAGGCGGCGCACCAGGGCAGAACCCACCAACCCTTGGTGACCCGCCACATAGATTTTCGCGGAGAGATTCACGGGTTAATCGTGATGATTATAAATGCGGTATCCATTTTGATGCACAATTTGGTCGCGCTGAGCCACCTCAAGGTCAGAAGCTACCATTTCCGCTACAAGTTCCCGAAATGTTGTCTTCGGTCTCCAGCCCAGTTTTCGCCGCGCTTTGCTTGCATCGCCGAGCAGTTCATCCACCTCGGCTGGCCGGAAATAGCGTGAATCAACGCCGACAATACAACGCCCGTGGGTATCGAACGCTTTTTCTTCAAGACCGCGCCCGCGCCAGGTTAGCTGCATGCCCATCTGTTCCGCAGCTGCATTCACAAATTCCCGGACGGTGTACTGCTCACCAGTCGCAATGACGAAATCTTCCGGACAATCCTGTTGGAGCATCAGCCATTGCATCTCGACGTAGTCCCGCGCGTGGCCCCAGTCACGTTTTGCGTCGAGATTGCCGAGGAACAGACAATCCTGAAGACCCACTTTGATTCGTGCGAGTCCCCGCGTGATCTTGCGCGTAACGAACGTCTCGCCCCGCACGGGAGATTCATGATTAAACAGAATTCCGTTGCAAGCGTACATCCCATACGCTTCCCTGTAACTCACCGTGATCCAGTACGCGTACAGTTTCGCAATCGAATAAGGCGACCGCGGTTGAAAGGGCGTCGTTTCCAGCTGTGGTGTATCGTAGGCCAGCCCGTAGAGTTCGGAAGTCGAAGCCTGATAGAACCGAACAGACTTGGTTAACCCTAGGATGCGAATAGCCTCGAGCAACCGGAGCGCCCCCAGCGCGTCCACATTGGCCGTGTATTCCGGACATTCAAAGGAAACTGCGACGTGACTCTGCGCCGCCAGATTGTAGATTTCCTGTGGGCGAGCTTCCTGAACTACGCGGATCAGACTATTTGCGTCGGTCATGTCACCGTAATGCAGAAAGACACGGCGGTCTGGGTCATGGGGGTCCTCGTAGAGGTGATCAATGCGCGCCGTATTGAACGACGAAGCGCGCCGCTTGATTCCATGCACCTCGTAGCCTTTGTCCAAAAGAAACGTCGCTAAGTACGATCCGTCTTGGCCAGTAATACCTGTGATCAACGCCCTCTTCATATATCGAACACCACCCTCTTTCCAAGGTCAATAAGTTTACTAACATTGGAATACATCCGACCGAAAAACCCCTCGATTCCCACCATTAGAATTGCTTTTCGAAACGACAGCGGTCTCTTAAAAGTAGATTCACGGTTCGATGCAGGAATCTGGATCGGGCTGTTTTCAGGCTGTACTGCTTCAAAAAATTTCGCGCGGGTGCCGCACGGCAAAACGAAGCGTCAAGAAGCCTGTCGCGAGTTTTGGACTGCCGACTGAGAAGAAGTGCGCCAGACGGACCAGAATTTCCTCCACTTAGAACTTAGGCAGTCTCGAAACTGGCCGCGCAACTGACTGTCGGTGAGAGTCCTCCTCTTCTGAATTGCGCCGCGCTTCCGAAGAACCGAGGGAAGCTGCCGAAAAACATCAATTTTAGCCCTCAGAAACGCCGCACCAACGCCTAATTTGAAGAAGTAGACTGCAGCGCCGAGTTCATACAGCAAGCGCTGTGGCAAAGACCTAAGAATCAACATGAACGGCATGTTCTTCAGATACAAATATTCAACATTCCTCTGCGAGTAAAACGTCTGGGCAGCGGGAAACTTTTTCCTGGTCGCAGCAGAATGGTGATAAACAATGGCCGTAGGGATGAAAACGCATGTAAATCCTTGCAATCGGGCTCGGAAGCCTAGATCCACGTCTTCATAGTTCATGAAGAAATCAGGGTCGAGGAAACCGATCTTCTCGAGCATGCTGCGGTGATAGGCCACCGCCCCTCCACATGCGCCAAAAACCTCTCTTGGCGTAGCCCAAGCCGGCCCGTCTTCCTCACCGCGTCCTAGGTCCAGCGTGGCGCCTGCTGAAGTCAGATCAAATCCACAATTGTCGATACGGTTGCGTTGATCAAAAAACAGCATTTTGGAGGCAAAGATTCCGGCGCTGGGAAAATCGCGGCTAGCGTTGTGAATCTCCTCCAACCAGTGAGGGTCCGCCTCCGTGTCGTTATTGAGCAGAACGATTAGTTTGCCGCGAGCCTGCTCGTAACCTGCGTTATTTCCCGCGGCAAAGCCGAGGTTTCGTTCCAACGAGAGCACGGACACATCCGGAAAGTGTTGACCGACATACCCCACCGAATCGTCTTGTGACCCGTTGTCCACCAGGATGGTCTCGAAGTCCCGAAAAGTTTGGCGTCTCAAGGCGGAGAGACATGTTTCCAGAAACTGTTTGCCGTTCCAGTTCAAGACAATCACACTCATCTCAGGCATCGGAAAGCTCCCTCGCTCCGACCAACGCTGCTTTTGAAAGACGGCCTATTCGCTTGTCGATTTGGCCGAGCGCAGTACAGTTGCCATCCGGTTTTCCCGGGTCACACCAGCGAGAAATCGGATTCCCAGCCTTCCAGCCCGCCCGTCTTGGAAGCCCAAAAACATCATCCTGAGGCAGGCTCGTCTTTGTTCGCCAAAAGCTAGAATCGCGACCATGTGACGAAGCAGCCGTCGCAAAACGGAAAACTTGCTTTTCCAATCGGGGTAGTAATTCCAGATCGTAAATGTTTCGTTCCTGCTTATGTAGTATTCCCGCCATGGAGCGTGCCTGCCCCATGATTTTGAATATCCGAGGAGATTTATTGTCCGCGGATTTCCGATCGCGTGGTCCAAGATGCTGTCACGAACCACTGCGATTCTATGTCCGTGACGCCGAAGTCGCAGGCAATACTCGTAGTCCACAAAATCGATGAAGAAATCAGCGCGTGGCAGGCCAACTTCTTGCACAACTTCAGAACGGATCAAACTGCCTGACGAAATCACGGTGTCGACGAAGCAAACTGGCTGCTCCAACCAATCAGAGGGTGGGCGAACCCAACCTTTTCGCCACAGCATGCCCGGATAGGAGAGCTGCGTTTCCGGATGAACGGACACCGGCGCTAAGACGCCAACGCTTTCTCTTGAGCCTTCGACCAGCTCCAGACCTCGTAGCAGCGCTTCTAGTCCGTCGTCCCTTGGCACGCTGTCGTGATCCAAGAGCCACACCCAATCATGCTTCTTCTCCCTCACTGCATAAGCGAGACCGGCCGCGTAGCCGCCTCCTGCTCCAACGTTCGCAGGGAGATTCAGGATCGAAACCTGTGGGTAGTTCTCTGACAGGACGCGGGAGGTCCCATCGCTCGATCCGTTGTTCACTACGATGATTTCGTCCACCCCCCGGCTTTGCCGCAGCAACGCATCCATTTGCTTCGACAAAAGCTGTTCCGAGTTGTAGGCGAGTGTAACGCTTGCGATGGACGGTTTTCTGGTCATCCGCAACGCTTCAATCCCTTACGCAGGCAACTAGGCTGCGGCATTTGACCCCGCAACAGGTCGGAGAGACCCGTCCCCATGTGCACTTAGATGGCGAATGAGGAGATACATGAAGAACAGATCAAAGATCCAGTTCACATAAATGGAGAAGAAATTCACATATGGGAAGAAAATAAGCATTTGTACGAGCAACGCCCGGACGTAAATCCAGTACATTCGGTTCCCACTGTGCTCTCGTGAATAGGCCCAACCGTAGCCGAATCCCATGAGCAGCGAACCCAGCAACACACCCCAGTATTGGTAGTCCCCGTAAAGATCGCCTAGATAGGTTGCGGTCGTCAATTCGCCCGTGTATAAGTCCCTTGCGATTTCTCCAAGTTCAGAACGAGGGATGAAACGGTGTAGCGAATAAAACAAGAACCCGCCGGCAGGGTGTTGCATGTTTTCAAGATCCTGAGTTAGGCGGAAAAAAACCTCATACGATAGCGTGAGGGTCCCGTATCCGAAGGCGACGCCATCCCAGAATTGTCCTTCTGGAAAGCTGGAAATGCGTCGTACGCTTTCGAACAGAGGAGCGGATTGGCTCTTTCCAGAGGACCTTAGGTATCCAAAGAGCCCGAGCACGAGAAACATAATTAGCGTAGCGCTGACCACTTCCACCAGGCGAATTCGGCGACGGAGATAGTGAAAAAGGACTGCGCTTGGTACGACGATGTAAACAAGGAATACACGACCGCCCTGAGAGAGAAGCGCCAGCGTTCCCGATAAAATCAACAGCGAGCTCAGAAAGACCGTCTTTCTGTCTTTTGCTTTCCTTTGGCACAGGACGATGACGGCCAGAAGAACCCCATATTTGATGAAGTCCACCAAGGGATGAAGTAACTTGAGATAGAGTTTGTCAAATTGAGACTCGGCTGTCCCGAATAACCTGAACCGTGATATATCCGGATTATCAGAGAGAAGCGGAATTTCGCCGAGCAGATAAAATTCGTAAGCCAGAACGGCTATGCCGACGGCAAAACAGAGCCACGCCACAATTAGCGTTTTTCTAGCCGGCAAGAAGCGGCGCGGGGCCAAATCCTCAGAACACCCCACTTTTAGCGCAGTTCGTTGATGCTCTGAATTTCGGTCGGCAAGCCAAAAACCGATAACGAAACAAGTCAGACCGGTCAGCAAACAGGTCCACGTCAGTAAATTCCAATCCGAGATGTAGGAAAGCAAGCGCATGCTGGCAAGCGCCAGGCAGAAGCACCACAGCGCTCCAAAGACCCTAACCGGATGCAGCACATCCGGCGTCCCATGCCGCCTCACAAGCATGAAGCAGGCGGATGCGATGAATAGAAGGAGCGTTGGAAATCGAAAGAAAGGTATAACCCTCAGCACGATCAGAAGGCAGAGTAGCAGGCCTCCTGCGAGACCGATCGCGGGCTTGAAACCCGACCATCCTGCACTAAAACTTGCTGTGGGAGCTGAGGCTTGCGAATTCATGATCAGATCAAGGCAAAGTGGGGAAGAGGGACAATAAACTTTCCGCCGCTGCGCAGGTAGTCCTTCTCGCGTTCCCGAAATTCGTTGAGAAAGTGCCACGGCAACACAAGAAAGTAGTCCGGCTTGGTTTTTCGTGCCTCATCCTCCGAGACGATGGGGATACGGGTGCCCACCGTCACTTTGCCCCATTTATCTGGGTTGCGTTCGGCAGCAGCGGTAATCAAGCGATGGTCCAGACCGAAGTACTGGAGCATGGCGTTCCCCTTGGTTGAAGCGCCATAAACAAAAACCTTCTTGTTTTTGTGTACCTGACCGCTGATGAAGGTTGAGACATCTCGCCTGATTTGCTCCACTCGATCACCAAACTCTCGATAGGGCTTAATTTTATCCAACTCCATGTCGGTTTCTTTTTCGCGGAGCACGGAAATTCGGTCCGCGGCCAGTTGCCGGTAGGAACTATCACCGAAGGCGCTCGGGTCAGCATCTCGATTTCGAATGTAAGCCCGAAAGCTTCCACCGTTGACATCATTTGTTGCCACGTCCACTAGCGCAAAGTCGTGCAGGTTCAGAAGGTACTCAAAGGATCGTAAGGAGTAATACTCCAGGTGTTCATGGCATATGTTGCCGAAATCGTTCTGCTGGAGCATGAGTGGGAGATAGCTCATCTGCACCACCCACAGCCCATCCCGATCCATAACTTTCTTGATATCCGAGACGAATTGGTTCGGATCCTCCAAGTCATAGAACATCGCGATGGAGGTTACGATCTTCGGCCGGCGACTCTTTAGTTCAAGCTCGCGGTGGAAGGTTTCCGACTCGAAGAAACTGGTGACTACCTTGTCCGCAACCTTTCGAGAAAAAACAGCTACGTTCTTAGCAGGGTCAAAACCGATCTTGTAGATACCTGGGGTCGCGTACGAGGCCAGCAAAGTGCCGTCGTTGCACCCAATATCGAGCACCGACTGTCCCTCACGGAGGTTCATCAATGATTCGGCGGTGTTGGCAATATCCGCCAGGGCACAGCGCATCGTCTTATTTGTGCCCGAGCGATACCAATAATTCTGGTACATCATTTCGCCCGGAACCGTGTGCCTCAACTGAAGAAGCTTGCAACCGCCACAGAGCGCCAGTTCCAAAGGCGCCTTCGGGCCATCCGGCTGCTGAGGAGACAAGAAATTCGAGACGTATTGCTCGCCCATCGAAAATACGGGCTCAAGCGACCCTTCGCAAACTCGGCATGTAGTCCTAGTCCTGGTTGTCACGTACTTTTCCTTTGTTAGTATGAGCTCACACATTGAACTGGAGTTTCGACCATCGAACTGCTAACTCAACTTACCAACCATAGTGGATATGGAAGGTTTCTTTTCTAATACCTGGCTGTCGCGAATTGCCTTGAGGTCAGCGTCTACCATCATTCGTACCAGGTCCTCGAATGCGGTCCTGGGTTTCCAATCCAGAACCCGACGCGCTTTTGCTGAATTCCCCACCAGTTGCCCAGTTTCCGCCGGCCGATGATTAGCGACATCCTCAATCACAAAATCTTTGTAATCCAATCCCACGTGTGCAAACGCCAGTTCGCAGAAATCGCGCACCGAGTGAGTCTCTCCTGTGGCGATGATGTAATCATCAGGCCGCGATTGTTGCAGCATCAGCCACATCGCCTGCACATAGTCACCCGCGAATCCCCAATCACGTCGCGCATCCAACCGCCCGAGGCGCAGTTCCTTCGCCTCTCCGCGACTGATCTTTGCCGCCGTGTAGCTGATTTTGCGGCTGACGAATTCGAGTCCCCGCCGGGGGCTCTCGTGGTTGTACAGAATGCAGGAACAGGCAAATAGCCCCTGATGCTCCCGGTAAATAGCGGTCATCCAGTGGCCATAGGCTTTTGCGACCCCGTATGGATTGCGAGGATAAAATGGTGTTGCTTCGGTCTGTGGGACTTCTGCCGCATTTCCGAAGACCTCGCTGCTAGAAGCTTGGACAAATCGTACCTTGCGATCGATTCTGCCAATAGCCTCTAGTATGCGTGCTACAGTTAGTGCATTCAGTTCTCCGGTTAGCACAGGCTGCGTCCATAGTTCGCTGCTCGACGCGCGCGCCGCCAAGTTGTATACCTCATCCGGTTTGTACTTACGCAGGATGTCTTGCACCAGCGCTTGGTTCAGCAGGTCAGTCTCGACAATTTCAATCCTTTCACGAATTTGGAGAATGCGCTCCTGATCGGTATTTCGATCCGGCGTCGTACCCACCACACGGTATCCTTTTGACAGAAGAAACTCCGCGAGGTACGAACCGTCTTGGCCATTTACTCCAGTAATAAACGCGGTTGGCATCGGTTGCTGATGGAACCTAGTCGCTTATGCCGCGACCAGCTGTCCCAGAATTTGTTCCAACTTCAGTACGCTCTTTTCCCAAGTGAAATTATCTTCCACAAAACGACGTCCCTTTTTTGACATGTCACACCATCCCTCGCCTCTCAGCAAGCTAACCACCTTGTCGGCGAATACTCCCGGGTCGTCGGCTACATGGAGATGCTCACCAGAGACAGCGCCAATTCCGTGGTTCCCGGCCCGAGAAGTGACCACTGGAGTACCACAAGCTAAGGCTTCAAGTACCTTGGTCTGTGTTCCAATTCTGAGTCGAATAGGACTGGCGCTTACCATTGCTTCCTGGAGGAACGGGCGAATATCGGGAACAAAACCGGTGACCTTGATCCGGGAATCCCGCGTCCACTTTCGGATCCGACTCACAGGCCCGGCTCCGACCAGCCAAAGTGTGGCGGAGGGCACTCGTTGGCAAACTAGCGGGAAAATTTCCCTACAAAAGTATTCGACTGCGTCGACGTTTGGCGTGTGAAACATGTTGCCAGTAATCACGATCATACCTTCTCGTCGAAAGATCTCACCTGAAGGACGGAACGCTTCTACGTCGATACCGGAAGGTACCCAGTCTAAGCTTGCCGTATTGAGAAGGGTCTTGTAATCGAAAGAGTCTTCCTTATTAACAAGAATAACTCGGTCAAATCTACTTGCCTGGTGCCTTTCGTAACGCTTCAACCGTAAGGTCGAGCCCCAAACGATTGGCCGTTCATACCAAGCACACATAGGAAGCATGCGCTGGCGTTTCAGTACAGGAGGATCCTCAAGACACCAGATTGTCTTACCCCGATAGCAACTGGGTCGGAATTGGGCCATCTGCAGGAGTTGAAAGAGTACGACGTCATATGTTGCATTGCATAGCCGCCGGTCGACGGCTCTCATCATCTCAAGCGACCTAGCCCGCGAAATCTCCTGATGCGGATCGCAGGCGATGCCACTCATCACGTTAGCCGCGACGCACCAGCGTGGAGGACGATCTATTAGTTCGATTTCATTGCACCACCTAGGAAGCTCACCCAATTCGCCGGGATTCCTTCTATTTTTGAATGAAATCAAATCAATCGTGTGGCGAACGGCCAAATGCCTTATTTGATTTAGTGCAATCAGTGCGCTGCCCGTAAGTGGAGGATAGGGTAGGGCAGACGTGACGAATAGAAGCCTCACTCTTTGACGAACTCCATCATGATGACTCCCTCGCCGGGTAGGTCGGAGATCGATTCGTACCGTCGAAATTCTCGGGCCATTGCATAGGGCTCCCTCCACAATGGATAGGTTTGTCCGGACCACTTCTTAATCAATCCACTGAGCAGAGTTCCGGCTTTCTTTTCGCCATAGATAGCGACGTGCACTGGTGCTCCTAGGACGTCGTAGAACCTCTCCACAAGTAGACTCTGATCGTAAATGTACTGGTGAAAAAAAAATCCGTTCTCGCTTGGCGCGTGCAGACCGAAATGATCAATGTCCAAGTGTTGTTCTTCAGCTACGGCTGCGCATGGAACCGACAACAGCAGCCTACCCCCAGGCCTAAGCAGTTCCCACATTTTGCGGACTGCTGTCTTGTCTTCCGGAATATGTTCCACTACGGAGATTGACGTGATGACGTCAAACGACCGCGACGCGAATGGTGCATCCTCAATAGATACGTCTCGCAGTTGGCACCGAGAATCAAGTCCGCACGCTTGTACGAGTGCGGCTGTCTCTTGCAAGTCTTTCTTGTCAGGGTTCACAAGCTCCGCGTTCATCTCGGCCCTCTTGCTCAAAAGAAGGATTGGGAACAGTCGGGGAGAGGAGACGTCCAGATAGCATCGGATGGCGCTGTTAGAAAGCGAATTCCAGATAAAATCAAATTCAAAATATCGCGTCGAATCCATCGGCCAGAGGAGCAAGCGATAGATGTCGGTGTAGGAGAAGGCCGTTTTCCGCTTAAAGAGTAGCCGGAATCCTAGCAGTGCACACTGAAGACGAAACCGAATCCCCGGTCCGTGATACAGGAGCGCGAGCAGCAAGTACGTTGGCGACAGGATCGAACCGACGATGGCGTTCCTCAAGGTCCTCAATTGCCTACGCCTTTGCAGACTTGGCACTCGAACGTATCGCTTCTTAAGAGTTTCGCAATGTTTCAGCTCGCTAGGCATATGAAGGCTTCTGTTTCGTTACGTGGCTCAGCGCCCAGGTCCTAATCTGCGGTGCCGTCAGGACTGCGACTATTAAACCTCCAAGCCACACGGCGCACAGCGCGATAAGAGTCATAACTGACGTGCCGAGAGTCGGAAATACGAAGCGCGCTAGGACCACTATTCCAATCGTGGATATCAGCGGGAAGCCTATATCGCGGTAATACCCCCAAACCTCCGGACGAAGCAAGCGGCGATGCATAATCGGAACCACTATCAACATATTAAGTATATTGAGCACTGCCCATACCGTAGCCGCACCGACCGGTCCGAAGTATCTCGTCATTGGAAAGATCGCCGCAATCACAACGGCGCTTGACACCAGTCCCGCCAGGAAGTTCAACTTCGTCCAACCGAACGCGAGTTGGAGCGCATACGGCAGGTGAAGCAAACCGTTGACAGCCGATCCGATGACCAAAATACTGACGATCGGCGCCGCGTGGCGTGCCGTTTCGCTGCTTCCCGTCCACAATCGCAGAACCTCGAAGGAAAAGAGGGAAAGCACGGCTGCGGCGGGCAAGACTAGCGCAGCCATTAATTGCGAACCACGGTGGTAAGACTGCTTCAGGCCGGCTTCGTCTCCCGCCGCCACCTGCGCTGACATGAGCGGATAGATCACGTTGAACACCGCGACCACCAGCACGGACAAACCGTTGGCTACAGCCCAAGCCAGGGTGTAGTAGCCGAAAATCTTTAGAGCGAGCAACTTGCTTACAAGCACTTTGTCAATTTGCGTCAGGAGTATGCTTGTGAGTGTGATTCCACTCATTCCGGCAGCGAAGCGCCCAATATTTCGGATTAGGCTGAAGTCGAATTTAGGAGTATGACTTGTCGGAGGCAAGCTTTTCCGCAGAAGAATCGCCAAACTAACAACCTGGGCAGCGTTAATCGCAACCATCCACAAAAGAAACGCTTTAATCGTTGGGGCAACAAGCCACAAGACCAAGACAGATCCCCCATTACTCAGGGTTACCGCGATGATCCTAAGGGCGTTGAACGGGACCTGACGATGGAGACCCATAAGTCCGCCCTGATAAAAACTGACTGGCCATTGGAAAACCGTCAAAACGGCCATAAGCATCACGGCTTGTCTAATGCTGGAAAGCGGCATGGCATTAGCTTTGATCCAATGGGTCGCGATCCACGACGAGGCGGCCAGAAGAGCGGCGCCGACCACAAGGCCGATGAGCCAGTAACCGATCTCCAGTGTGCGCACAAGATCGTGCGCCTCCGAGGACTTTTCAGGTTGGACCGAATACCTAGCCATTTCGCGATTCATTGTGGGGCTGAGCCCTAAATCCAGCACCTGGAGCACAGTTTGCAGCATCAGGTAGAAGCCGATCAGTCCAAAAGCTTCGATGCCCAAGAATTTGATGTAGAGAGGAATACACGCGAGTTGCACTAGAGCCGACCAGCCTGTGCCGGCAAAATTTGCCAACAGTCCGAGCTTGAAACCTGAAAGCGATTTGAGATTCACTCTGCGTTGATTCGCGGGCTGAAAAGTGCACAAACGCCCTCTTTCATGGTATACGTTCTAAGGTTTGTCACTCGTTTATACCGGCGCTGTTCCCCATTACAGTTTCCCGTCTTTTCTTTGAAGCCTGTCTTCCAGGTTCTAACCCCTATATTTGCCACACTTCGAGACTAGTGCCTGTAAGTCCTTTATCTGCCACAGATCCGAAAAACAGGGAGGAGTCCCCTTTCCCCGCCAACCCACTCAATCTGTGCCACTTATCGCGATCCTGTACGCGCCCACTTCGCCATTCCACTGATTTCACTTGGAACTCGCCACTTGCCGCGCGCTGCTTCCGCACGGCTCCAGTTCCAGCGCATCCACATCCACGGCTACCGACCGCATAATTAGGTCCAGCGAAATCACGAATCGCGCGCCGTTTCTCTTTCGCGTGAGAACCCCTTCCATTCCTGCAAGCGGCCCCGCTTTGACCCGCACGCGTCGTCCCACCGTCAAATACGGATGCGGCTCGGCACGGACCCCGCTCGCCAACCCCGCTTTGAGCGCCTCGATCTCGGAGTCCGGCAACGCGCATGGCGACCCATTGAACCCCACGAGCCGTGCCACACCCGGCACCTGCAGCACACGTAGCCGGTCGCTCAGCGCCAACCGCACAAACACGTACCCCGGAAACAGAGGAAGCTGGAGTCGCACCTTCCGGTCTTTCCACCGGCGCTCCGACTCATACAGCGGCACAAAGTGCTCTATCGATCGCACGCCGAGTTGTTCCGCCACGCGCTTCTCATGATTCGCGCTGGTGTACGCCGCGTACCACAGCGTGTCAGTCTCCGCCGCCAAGCTCCTGCGAGCCTCGGTTGCAATGTTGTGAAAGGTCGCTGTTCCCATATCAAATTCGCCGCGGATCCGGTATCCAGACAGCTTCGCCCCGTCACTCACAGGGGCATTTGTGACCTAACCCATTTGCAATTAACTACTTGCAGCCAAATCTGCGCAATCCGGCTACTTTTGCACGTTAGTCTCAGGGGTTGCGGACCTACCCGGCTGTCGCCGCCGGAACCGGCCCCAAGCGCCGCCATTCACCGAGTGTTCCCCTGAGCCGTTCCGTGAAAATACCGGCAGGTGTGCTGCGGCGGTCGAGAAAACCTCCTGTGCAAAGACCTTCCGCGCGTCGCTCGCATCCGTTTCGTCCCACACGGTCTTTCCGAATATCCAAGTGGTCGCGATGGCGAGGGAAAATGCCGTTCCCAAAAACATAACCAGCAGACGTGGCGGAAACGACCTCTTATCGGGAATATGCGCAACGTCCAACACTTTTACTGTGGGAATTTCTTTAACTTCTTGGACTTTGGCCATCTCATATTCTTTAGTAAGAGTTTCGAGAACGGCCTCCTGGATCTTCGTCCGCCTATACAAATCGGCGAAGGTGACACCGAGTAGCGGCAGCTTCCGGATGGAAGGATACATAGAGTCGCCAGATTGACTTGAGATGGTTGTTGCGCTTTCGCCTTTGCCGCCCAGCTTCTCAAGCTGTCGTTGAAGTTCGTCGATGCGAGCCTTGACCGTACGCACGCGAGTATTGTTGTCGGTGTAAATCTCCCTCAGGCCCTCGTATTGTGATTGCGCAGCAATAAGCTGGCCCTGAAGCTGTGCCGCCGCCTCGACCATGGCCTTACCTTGTTCTTTAACATCGATCGCCGTATTCTTGCTTGCAAATTGGCTAAAGTCTTTTTCTGCGGCTTCCAAGTCCTGATTAACGGCCTGCAAACGCCCTTCAAGGAAAATACGTTCGCGACGTGCCGAAGAAGTGCTCAACTCGGCCACCAAGCGGTTCAGTTCCTCAACGTAGGCCTGCCCCATTGCGGCAGCTCGTTGGGGGCTCCTGTCCGTCACGGAGATGGCGATGATCTGGCTCTTGCGATCCACCGAAATGGCGGTATGCTCCGCTAGGGCTTTGCGGGCATCCTCCATTCGTCGAATTCCATAAAGTTTCTTCAAGTCAAACTGCTGGATCAATTTGTCTTGGACCGTGCGGCTGTTCAGGATGCCGACGAAGACGTCACTCGTGCTCTTCATGCCCAACAAATCGCCGGCAATTCCGCCAAGCCCACCGGCCGCTCCAGACATTGCCGCCGCCGCCATGGCCAAACCGGAAGTGGCGGATTGATTATCTGGTGGCATCAAGCGTGCCACTGATTCATATCGTGAAGGGATGAGGAAAGCGACTATCGTGCTCGCCATTAACGCGTACAGCGCGACGCGAGCAAGCGTTCCACGATTTGCCCAGATCAATTTGATAGACGCGAGGGCCTTCTCACCGTTTTCCGAAGTCTCTTCTGGCACGCGCGTTCCGGGGAAGTCGTTCTCCGGAAGGTCGGGCACAGGTTGGCGAACAGGAGCGCCGCTCGAATAGTTCACGGTCGCCCCTCCTTCTCTGGTGCAGGGGCGTCCAGCCCCACGGACGAACGCCGGAATAATTTCTGAGGCTGGAACAAAATCTCCACTGCAGCCGTGACGTTTCGCGATTCATTAGGTTGAATAACGGGGATGAGCCATCGCTCGTACTGTACGGAAGCGGAAAAACTGAGATTCGAGCGCAACCAATAATCGCCACGCACACCAGCATCGGTCAGCGAGCCTCCGCTGGGAAGAAATTGCTGACTGATCTTCTGGTGCCGAAAATTAAACTGCAAGCGGTTGCGCGCGCTGAACCAGTAATTCGTCCAGGCCTGGGCACCTTGGCCCGCCCGGCCGATCCAACTGCCTAGCAAGTACCCCTTATTCGTATACCCATCTATCCATGTGGAATTGAAATAGAAATAGCCAGGGCCGATCGCACCTCCCAGCGGGTTGTCAGAGTAGACGCCCTCGACTCGAAGGTCTAGCTTGGGGACCCGCGGAACGTGGGAAAGAAATAATCCCGCGCGCCAGATAGAGCGGTCTGCATAACCGATGGGTGAGAACTGGTCCTCTGTAAAGCCATCGCCATAAAACGTCAGCCAATTCCGCAAGCCGGGAAGCCGATAACTGAAATCGACTCCAGACCGTCGGTCCCCTGGCTTAAGAGGTGTACCAAACGTTCCAAAGTTCGCCGTGGAAAAGATACTGCGGAAGAAAGTATGTAGGGTCAGGGGATAACCTGGCCCACCGTAGACCGTCGTACGCGAAACACCGAATTCGAAATTGCGGGTGGGCTTGAAGTTCAATTTCTGGCCGTTAATGAATGGCTGTGGATCGAGCGGGTGGCCGAATTGTGCAATAAGACCCGAGGGGGTGAGAAGTAACTCGTGCCCGGCAAACTGACCCTGAAAGAACTCCGTCCTTATTGGACCGAGCCATCCGAGAATGCTTGGCAGCTTTAGCGGCGAGACGCGGTTGATCCGAAACATGTTGATGGGCTCAGCGTTGTCGCTGAACATCATCGAGCCACCGTCGCCCGGTCCCCACCACAGGCTCTGTTTGCCGAAAGACACTTGCCAATTCGATAGAGTCATTCCGACGTAAGCATCGAGTAATTCGGCCCGGCTCACTGCCGGCTGACTCCCGTCCGGCGGCACAATGGACGGCGGAAGCTGATCTGTCCTCACGATGGTTTGCTGTGCCGCTAAGGGAAGCGCCGGTGCACCGGGCGCGGTCTGCATCTCCCCGCGTACGTATGCGACCCAACGGCCCCGCGTCGCGTATGCCGAAAAACCGTTCACGGTGCTCCAGCCTTCGCCAAACGGGCGCCCAAAATCGTTGATTTGTGTCTGTGCGAAATGATAGCCGTCGTTAATGGGTGCTCCGGAGATATGCTCCGTCCGTGAATATAGAGACTCCAGACGAAACGCTCCGACACCTTGCCCGTCCGGCCCTTCATTTTCCGACCTAAATTCGTGCTGAAGCGCATCGATAAGTCCCGATGTCTCACTATTCCCTGTCCCAACGTCTGGCAACTGATCTGCCGCCTCGTTCACAAGTCGCGCACACTCGCTGCGTGTCCACGGCCGCATGCCCATGAACTCATCGTTGAACCCACCGAGCCCCGCAAGCCGCTCCATCGCTGGGTAGATCCAGCTGTCTAGCGGGACGTAGGGCGAGGCAATGTCGCCGGTGCTGCGTTCCGCTTTGTCATGCGCTTCGGCGTAGGTTTCCCATTCGCCGCCGCCGATTCTGGGGTCGTGGTGCTTGCGGTAGACGTACATGCCTTCGAGCCAGCCGATGGCGCTGCCGACCAGAACGTCGGAGGGAAAATGTTGTTTAGCATTGATGCGCGACGCACTGACTGCTGACGCTAAACCGTAGACGAACAGCGACGTCAGCGGTCCTGGATATTCGTGCGCGATTAGGCTGGCGATCGACCATGCTGCTGCTGCGTGTTCCGATGGAAACGAGACGCCTCCCTGACCGAATCGTCCACGATAATTATCTTGGAGGGGGCGCTCGCGGCCGAACGCGTATTTCAAGCCATAAACTGGAACCAAGCTGTCAATCGCGGCTTCTCCTGCGAGAATGCCGGTCTCAATCTTGTGGTCGTCGTGCGTGAGGTGCCCCCACAGATACAGCCCCCCACCAATCCCGACTATCGACACCACTCCATAATTTGACAGGTCTTTGGCGTACCTAATCCGATTTGGAGAATTCGAAAGATGCCTGGTGTATTCCGTGTCGGTTGCAAACATCGCCGCCGCCGTTCCGCCGAGCGGCACAAGCCAATCCGCGTCAACCCAGTGCAGATTCTTCGGGCCGACCCACAACGCTTTCTGGTCTTCTGCAATGTTTTTCAGCAAATGCAGTCCCACGCTATTCTCGCGGTCTTCCCATTGGGAATCCCGTTCCAAAGCATCTGGCATGCCAACCTGGCGATTTGAAGTTCCACCTTCATCCCGGGTCTTCTCTGCTCCAACGGCCGCTTGCGAAGCCTGCGGCGTCGCGTAACAACTCGCTGCCAGCACCGTGGTCCCAAGCAAACTAAAACCGAGCCCGAACTCTGTCCACCAACGAGGCATTAAAGAGTTCCCATCAGTAACGCAACGCAATAAATATCGTGCTGGCAACTGATGAGGCCACTTGCGTGGCCAGGAACATCGTTTGCCACTGAACGCCACCGCCAATCGCCTTTTCAGGAACGACAACCGTGTCTCCCGGCTGCAACACAGCGCTAAGAGAGGGTCCGGACCATAAGCCTTCCTTCGCCCCTATTACAGAGCCATCCGCGCGGATCACAAAAATCGCTTTCTTGTTAGCGACCGCTGTGGGACCGCCGGATTGACTGAGGTACCATTTGGCGCTTTTTCCTGGACGATAAGAGACTGCGGTCGGGTTAAAAACCTGACCTGTGACCATTACAAAACTCGGCCGCTTGGGAATGACCAGCGTATCTCCAGCTCTGCCTTCGACATCAGCCGCAGTGTTCTTCCAGCGATTCACGTCAGGAGAGATTCGCACCGTAACCCGCCCTATCGGCACGTTCGTTCCCAACTGGGTCAAAGCGTTTTGATATTGCCGCAATGCATTTTCTTTCGCCCGTTTCTGATTCGCATCGTTCTCCGGCAAGAGTTCAACGTTGTTTTGCAGATCCTTCACGCGAAGCATCAGTTGCGTTTGCTCCTTGGTTTGGAGTTCGCGGACTTGAGCCCTCTCCAAGATAGCGCCATAGACATATGCATCCGGCTGAAACCCTCCAGCCCGTTGCAGAATCGAGCTAAGCCGCTCGCCGGGACGGATTCCGTACGTTCCTGGATGCTTCACTTCACCCTTTACGCTGATGGATGCGCCAATATCATTCCAGCCCGGAAGTTGGCGAATTGTGAGCACGTCGCCGTTGCTCAAGGGCAAGTTGGCGCTCGCCTCTCCGGACAATGCCGCTGAAATTGGGATGGTTTGCTGTTCTCCGGTCAACGTTCCGTGGCCTGGCCACTGATAGTGCGTTAGGTCGGCGGTCTGCGTATCAGCGCTCGGCTTTAGCCCGCCTCCCACACGAATCAAATCGGCAACGGTCATGTTTGTAGTTAGGGGATAGCGCCCCGGCTTTCCGACTTCCCCCTGGACGTAAGCGCTCGCCGGCTGAATGGCGTCCGGACTGCGGTGAATCAAGAGGCGGTCGCGAGGCTGCAGCACAATATTGGCGGTCGGGTCACCTTCAAGGGCCAGACTTAGGCTGACGCTGAAGATCTTCGACTTGCCATCCGGGAGATATCGAAACACTTGCGCATCTTCAATTTTTGCGTCCGGCGCAAGTCCACCGGCGAGGTGCACGGCATCGCTCAAATGAATTTTGCCCGAGGTGCGGTAGGTTCCAGGCCCACGCACATCGCCCCAAACCGAGACTGTGGGTGGGTTCTCAAAATCAAAGCGGCTAAAAATGCGCACCGTGTCCATTGCATGAAGCAGAGGCGATTGAGAAGGATTCGCCAACGCGTCCGCCAGACTGAAACCCTCCACGCTCGGGTGGAAATCAGGCGCATTCAGACGAATAATTTCCGCATACTGGTTCGCGGGTTCCGGCAGCAGATCCTTGTACGATGAAACTACATCAGTGACGTGCATGTCCGCGTGATAGGAATAACGGCCTGGGCGGGACACGTGTCCCTCAAGATAAACCGCGTCCTGGTTATATGGCGCGATGGGGAAAACACGGATACGGTCGCCATCATGAACCTCGAACGACTCCAGTTTTTTCGTCACTTCTAAATCGCTATCGATCTGTGGAAGATCGAAACTCAACATGGTTTGCTTCTCGTGCGCTGCGAGCCGCTGCACTTCGATGTGACGCAGGGTGGCGGTCGGCAGGAGCCCACCAGCAAGTTCGAGCACGCTGGCGAGGTTCTTCTCGTCCTTCAGTTCATAGATCGCCGGACGTCGAACCATTCCCTCGACTGTCACTTGGGCTCCGATCGTGGGCACCAGCACGGTGTCCCCGTTTTCGAGCCGTTGCATGTTGGACTTCACTCCGTGGAGCAGCAAATCGTACAAATCCACGACCTCGATTAGCTGGTCGCCACGGTAGTGCTTCACAATTCGAAGCGATCCCTTTTCAGTTGGGCCACCAGCCACGAAAAGCGCATTAAGGGGTGTGGACAGCGAGCTCACGTCGTATGCACCCGGATTTGCAATGTCCCCAACCTCATAGATCCGGATTGTCCGAAGCCGGGCGAGCGAGACATCCGCGGACACCCGACGGAATTCGGTCCTCAAAAGCTGCTGTAAGCTCTCCTGCACGTTGGCCAAGCTCTTGCCGCTCACCAGTAGCGGGCCGACCTCCGGAAGGCTTACACGACCTTCTCGATCAACTACCCGGTAGATTCGCTGTGTCGTACCGCCCCACAAATTGATCGACAATCCATCGCCCGGTCCGACCACATAATCCGGGCCTGCGGGTAGATCCATCGGAATCATTTGCAAATCGCGCGTTCCGTTCTGGAAAACTTCCGCACCAAAGCGCCTAGGAACTGCGGGCCTCGGTACAGCCTGTATGTACATGTCGTAGAGGGATGGGATGTCGTTATACGGGCTCGCCGCTCTTACGAGTTCGGGCGCAGAAGGCACTGGCTTCGGCTGGCGTCGCCGTTCGAACCGGGACATCGAGTTTGGCGTCGAAGGAGTGGAAGACATCGAAGGTGTAGCCGCACTAGCCGCAGGGCTTAAACGCGACAATTCGGACATGCTCGGTTCCGGTCTGCTTGAACCTACGCCGTACGTCGCGAACGCATCGACCATGTTGCGATCCCCGGTGTTTGCCCCGGACAAAAGGTCACCATTTTGGCCGTTGGCTGCCAAGCTAGCTCGGAGCGTGGTGAAATCACTGGATCCTGCATTGGACAGGTTGAATGAGGATGCGGCCTCGCTCAGGCTTCCTAACGGGAGCTGGGGAGAAGAGCCTCCAAATTCGTCCATGCCGTCCCCGTATTGCGCGCGCAAAATTTGGCTCGAATCCGTTCGGGGCATGCTGGGCAAATTGAAATCATTCGGGGCGATGTTCGATGGCGGCAGACTCTCTTGCAGTTTCTGCATTCCAGGCGACTGTTGGCCCGCCGGCTCTTGGTCATTGTTGCACTGCTCATCAAGTTGCGAGTCGCAGGCAGCGGCTGCGTTCCGAACCTTTTCCATCCGTTTCTGGCTGGCAATTGCGCGTTCCTGTTCCTGAGCCTGCGCGAGCCACTTTGTTCGTTCCTGGACCAGCAAATCGCGCTCTCTAGCTGCCTCGGATTCAGGATTGAGTTTGGGGACAAGGTATCCATATCTTTGGACCAGCAGCGTGGCTATGGAACGAAATTGAACGTCCAGTTCGAGGCGATCAAATATGGCCTCATCGGTCAGGTCTGAGTCGCTGATGATCTGGCCGTGGCTCGTCGCATCCTTTGCAGTCCAGCGCTTCAATTCCACCATTAGCCCAGCGTCCTTGATCAGTACAGCCTTGATGTCCGTCGCTGAAGCTGCGGCACGGCTCAGGTTTTCGCGTCCGAGTTCAGAAATCTGAGGGGTACCGGATTGCCGCTCTTGCGCGCTCCCGAAGCTGGCGCACAACAGTAATACGGAAAGAAAACACGGAAACCGAAGGGTTGTCTCTCCAGTGCGGGAGGCTCTTAAACTTAGTTTCTGGATCTTCATTGTTGCCACCTCGGAGTAAGCTGCGTTTTCCCCCTGAGGGCGCCTAGCACACCGGCCTCAGAAGCCTCGATCTCGTTCGACTGCACCTTCAGGGACGCCCAATAAAACATAGAGCTGTTGCGGTCCGACGATACGGCGATCACCTTCATCTGCGGATAGCTCTGAAGAATCGAGTGGCACACTTGCGGCAATCGATTGAATTTCTCGAGTGCTACGATCAAAAAGTCCGGCCGCGTTTTCTCCACCGCACTTGCCAATTCCGCCTCGTCCTGTACTTCACCAACAATCTCGATATCCGGCTGCTCTGAAATGGTCGCCACCATCAGTTCCCGCATCAGTCGGGGCCGATTCGCCACCAACACTCGTATAGGTTTCATCGCCTGTTCTGTAGTCACAAACCACCCCGTTGCGCGCTCAAGCTTTACAAGTTTTAAACTGGTTCCCCGGCCCCCGTGGTCGCGATGTTTCGCACCGCATTTAAGATTCCCTGCTCTGAAGCCTCAATCTCACTCGAGTGAATATCAAACGATGCCCAGTAAAACACGCTGCAGTTCTCCCTCGACGCTACAGCGATAATCCGCAAGCCCGGATGATCGCGCAGAAGCCTGTCGCAGAGCGGCGGTCGCTTGGACGGCTCGTCGAGCGCAATCACCAGCAAATCAGGTGTAACTTCCCGCACCCGCTCCGCTATTTCTGCCTCGTCGGCAACTTCGCCGACGATCTCGATGCCTGCCTCATCCGCCAGAGTTGCAACAATCAGCTCTCGCATGAGGTTCGGACGATTAGCCACAAGAACGCGAACCGACCTGGTCATGGCGCACGTACCCCTTAGTGCGGATAATTGTCTTGGAATCTGTAGAAAAATGAAGGCTCAATAAGGCACTGCCGCGGAAACTAGTGCGTTAAGGGGGCAAGCACTAAATCACCACTACACAGTACCCATTCCGTACCAACCCGCTTCTCAGGGGCTTATAAAAGATACAAACTCGCCATCGCTACGGGAATATACATTAGCGGTATTCCTTGACAGGGCAAGTAACTATGAATAAACTCTTAGCCATCAATTGGTTCGGATAATGCGACGTTAGTGTAAGTAAATGGCACCGCTGGGAGCTGTCAAAATTGGCGTTTTTTCCGTTTAGGTTGAGCTGTGCCACGAGAGCAGAGGGGGCTCTCGCCCTATGCAAATCAGGGAAAAACAATCATCTTCGCCGACTAAAGTTTACGTTCTAGCTGAAAACCGCCTCCTGCGCCAGACGTTAGTGCGCCTCTTCCGCAAACGCAGCGACATTGACGTTGTAGGTGATAACTGCTGCTCCGACTCCGCAATCGAGGACATAGCTTCTGCTAACTCCGACCTTCTCCTCCTCGATTGTCTTGATACAAAACATACGTCGGAAGACTGGCTAGCTAGCCTTCAAGAATCCATTCCCGACATTAAGATTGTCTTGTTCGGGATGAATGAAGATGCTGACTTCTTCCTACGAGCCGTCCGCCGAGGTATAGCCGGCTACGTCCTAAAAAGCGCCTCCGCAGCCGACCTGCTGGATGCAATCCGCACTGTAGCTCAAGGCGAAGCCGCCTGCCCACCCAAATTCTGTAAGGTTCTATTCAAAACCTTAGCCGCTGCGACCATTAAAGTTGAGCACGAACGCACCACAACCCAATTCGATCTAACTCAGCGCCAACGACAGCTAATGTCCCTAGTTGCAATGGGCCTGAGCAATAAGGAAATCGCGTCGAACCTGAATCTGTCGGAATTCACAGTCAAGAATCACATTTATCGCGTAATGAAACAAGTCGACGCCCAAAGTCGACATGAGGCGGTCTCGTTGATTGGGGACGCTGACTGAAGCAAAGATAGCAAAATGCATTGCTAACACTTCAAGTCGGAGCATAAAACCGTCTGCAGCATTTCGAGCTGCGGTTGTAACGCACCGTCAGAAGCGCAATACGCGCGCCGGGAAGTACATAGGCGTTCTGAGTTGGACCTAGACGGCTGGCTCATTGAGCGGTGGTTTCTTCAGGCTCCTAATCGTCATTTGCGGCTTCGTGCGGAAGGCAAAAACTTTTTATTAATCTTCGCGATAATGACGTAATTCGGGTCGACCATTTCGTCCAGATGAATTTCGGCGGTCTTCGAGAGCAACGCATACGCATCCATTTCGGATAATCTATATCGTTCGTGGATCCAACGGACGAGTTCCGTGAACGCGATGCGGAGTGCGTCGTCGAGCGGGCGGTAGATGCCGGCAGCCATTATGTAGTTGTCGTTTTCAAAGCGCGGCCAGGCGATCTTCTGCCCTTTTAAAACTTCCACCTGCACACGCACGTGCATAGAGGTTTCAATGGCCGTGCCGGCAACTTCTCCGTCACCCATGGCGGCGTGCCCGTCACCGAAGAAGAGAAGGGCGCCGGGAACACTCACTGGCAAATACAAGGTGTTGCCCACGCTCGCCTCGGGCGCATCCATGTTGCCGCCAAACTCCGCCGGGACAATCGAGCTCCGCGCCTCTCCATCGGCAGGCGCGACGCCGACACACCCTAAGAACGGATGCATGGGAATCTTCACCGAAAAATTGGAGTCGTTAGCCTGAAAGGTCGCGACGTTCTCCGCAGCATCGATTGTGTAAACCCAGGATTTCGCCGGGATCGATTCGCCTAGCATCGGTGTGTAGTGACTGCTGTTCAGGGCGCCGAACCCGGGGCCGGCGCCGCCAAAACCCTGTTTGACGTTGGGATCGATGCTCAAAAATCGCACCACGAGAGTGTCGCCGGGCTCCGCGCCTTCCACATAGAAAGGACCGGTAAGGGGATTGGGACCGATGACTTTAAGTCCGGCAGCTTCGAGAGCTTTGCCGTCGGCATCGACTGTAGTCGTGTCGATGATATCTCCCGCGCGAACGCGCATTACCGGAGGTAGAGGGCCGAAGACATACTTCAGCTCTTCAAGTTTCAGGTCGTAACGAACGGTGCGCGGCTTTTCGGAAGAAGTGGTCGAAGACGTCTTGGTTTGTGCGTGCGCGGGCATCGCCGTTGCGGCCAAAAGCAAGGACAATGCAACGCTGCGCAGCCAGTGCATCTCGACGCGAGTTCTCGGCGAATTCCGAGTCCTACGAATGAAGGAGGCCACAATCAAAACACAATCTTCAACGCGAGCTGCATGTTGAAGGGCTCGCCCGGACCGATGCCCGGAGACCCGTAAAAATCTCCAGCGGTGTCGCTACTCTGCCCGAACCCGCCGCCGATAGTACCGCTGGGCGGTGCCAAGTTGACGCGGTTGAACAGATTGAAAAACTCGACGCGGAATTGGGCGCGGAATCTCTCCGTGATCGGTATGTTCTTGAGAACGGAAAAATCAACATCGCCGAATCCCGGCGCATAGACGGAATTGCGAGCCACGGTTCCGAAAGAACCCTGTGCTGGATTGGCGTATGCGTTTGGATTGATCCACTGAACGGGATTGTGATTACTGAGCGCATGAGAAACACCCTGGAAAGGATCACCGACTTGGACTCCACGGGTACCATTTTCGCCAGTCCCGTCTGTATTGGACGAGGCGTGGATGGTGAATGGAAAGCCGGTTCGGAAGGTGAGGTTGGTATTCAATTGCCATCCGTGGGACACCCAAGCGGGGCCGTGGGAAGAACCGGGCACGTCGTAAAGAAAGAAAGCACTGAAGTGGTGCCGGACATCGTAGTCCGAGTTGCCGTAGTCTCCCTTGAAGTTGGTGGAGTCTTGTGGGAGCGCGCCCACGTATTGGGTGACTTCGTCGAGGCTGTGGCTCCAGCCGTAAGAAAGCTGCGAAGTGATTCCATGCCAACGGGTGGTCTTGAGCAAGGCTTGCAGGGAATTGAAGTTGGAAGTGCCGATGCTCTGGATCTCGTCGATCACTCCGAAGTTCGGATAGGGACGAGAGCCGACTCCGCCAAGGGGCAACTGGTTTATGTCGACCAAGGAAAGCAGGCGCCGGCCCTGCGTCCCCACATATCCGACCTGCAGCATAACCTTGCCGCCAAGTGTTTTCTCCACGTTCAGGTTGTAGCTCAAATCGTAGGCGGGACGGAAATGCTGGCTAACCGAGAAGAGATTGTTGTTTCCCGTAGTGAAGATTGGCTGGTCCTCAACGATAGTGTACCCATCCGTTTCCAGGAGGGAGACCGGCTTTGTTCCTGCGGGATTACCCTCCACCCCGATAGGGCCGTTATTCGCAACAGATGCGGCTGCAAGGCTGGACGAATTGTCGAGAAACGGCACGATCGCAGGCGTATCGAAGAACAGCCCGAATCCGCCGCGAACTACAAGGCTGCTGCTTCCCCTGGGCTGGTAGGCAAGTCCCACCCGGGGGCTAAAGGCTTTCCAATAGCGCGGGTAGAGGTCGCTAATCTGCTGACCCACCACGACAAGACCTCCCCTGGCAGGATCAAACGTTGAGAGGTCTTTCTGGCCGTCATGTATAGGGCCCTCGTATTCATAGCGCAAACCGAAGTTCAGGTTCAGGTTCCGCGAAATCTGCCAAGCATCCTGCGCAAAAAGATCGAAGCTGTTCATCAATACTTTCCGCTCCTGGTCGCCACGCATGATCGTGGACTGGTGGACGAAACCGGCTAGGAAATCAGCAAGAGCTACGACGTTTGAATCGACAGTGGGATCATTGAGCAGGGGGCTCCAAGGCCCTTGCTGGCCAGTGAAATAGAACGCCCCACGACCGCCGGTCGTGTAGAAGGAATCAATGCGGGCCTGGCGTATCTCGCCGCCAAACCGCATCTGGTGCTTCCCGGTGGTGTAGGAAAGCGCGTCGGAGAAATGACCGGTAATATCGTTGCGACCGGAATTTGGCGTGAGCCCTGTGTTTTCAAATCCGGAAATGGCGATAAGCGGAGCGCCTCTAAGATTCGGTGAAGTCACTCCCGTGTTGAGACCGAGCGCGACGGGGTTGAAATTACTGTTCAAGTCCGAGAAAACCTGGTTGAAGTAGCTCACACCAACCAGGGCCTGGTTGGTGAGGTGGGAAGAAAAGGTCCTGTTGTAAGTGACGGAGTAGTTCTGCACGTGCATCGGGCCGACCTGGTAGTAGTAAGGAATGCGGGAACCAACGGGCGCGATTTGAGTGCCTTGTCCGACGAAATAGCGAAACGACAGCCTGTTGTTGTTGTTAAAGCTGTGGTCGAACTTGACGAGGCCGTTGTGACTGAAGCCCGTCTCCGGAACGGGATCAAAATAATTGTTCGCTGCCGCGGGCCCCGTCAAGGAAGACGCAGGCCAGAGAGCGTTTAGCAAATTGTCCGCGACTTGATTCTCGGGGACATTGTTCTGTTGAAGCAACGTGCGAGCGGCCGCTTGATAGGCGAGCGACGGTTCCGTTGTGCGCGCCTGACTCCCGATCACGAATTTCTGCTCTTCGAAGCTCAGAAACAGGAAGGTGCGGTCCTTGATGACCGGAAAACCTGCTGCGAAGCCGTAGTGCTGGTTGCGAAGCTTGTTTTTAGGAGCACCGGCGGGCGCGAAGGGCGCCTGCGCACCGAAGAATTCATTGCGGTTGTAGTAGTACGCGCTCCCGTGCAGTTGATTGGTTCCCGATTTGATGACCAGGTTGATCGTCCCTCCGGGATTGCGCCCGGTCTCCGGTCCAGCCTGCGTTTGCAGAGAAAATTCCTCGACCGAGTCCAGTGGCATCAGAACGCCAGGAATACTTTGGATGCCCCCCTGATTCACGGCCATGATGTTCCACCACTGGTCGTTGTTGTCCGTACCGTCGATCTGCCAATTGACCTGATTCGCGCGGGCTCCATTGACCGAGCCGATCGCGCCCGCAGCGTACCCCGAAAATCCGGGAGATACGGCGATCATCTGAACAAAATCACGGCCGTTCAGTGGACGATTCTCCACGGTGCTGGACGAAACGATGGTGGTGAGCGCGGTAACGGTCGTGTCCAGCGACAGAGCGGCAGCGGATACTTCAACTGTGGAAGCGACCTGCGCGAGACTTAGTTTCACAGGAAGGGTATAGATCGCGCCCGCCGATACTCGTACGGCGTCAACCTTGACGGTCTGAAACCCCGCCGAAGAAACGACGATCGTGTAGCTGCCGAGCGGTAAATCCTGAAAAGAAAATTCGCCGGCGTTGGAAGATGCTGTTGTGTACGAGAGACCTGTCGCTTCGTTAGTAGCTCGAATCTCGGCAGCGGGCACCGTAGCACCGCTTTGGTCGGTAACGACGCCGTTGATTCCGCCACGAAAGGTCTGGCTAAGCCCCGGGGTCGCCACGAGCAAGAAGAGAAATAGGCCGCAGATAGTTCGTGCCACAACCCACCCCCGTCAAAACTGTGCGCCGCTTCAGTCCTGTCTTCGAGTGCGAAACGGCTCTTGGCGGGCATGCTCTTCTCAAAGGGTTGGCGTGTCCAATGCAATATTTCGATGAAACAAATTTGTTGAACAGCGACAAGAAACTCTGCGGATATGGACCGCCGCTACCTGCTCACGGATGAAGACATCCAATCTCAGACCTTGAATAGCAGGTTGGAGGCGCCGCTCTTGCGCTTCCTCAGCTGCACTCGGCGGCGAGTTCGTTGTTGGTTGTGGGCCACCCTTTACCTTTTAAAGCTCGCATCTTCGCTCCGTCTTCGAAATATCGTTAGTTGCATCCGTGTAACTCCAGTGACCGAAGTAATACACTGATCCGTGATAATCGTTCGTGCCGCTCTTCAGGGTCACATTGACGGAAGCGCCGCCTTTCACGCCGTATTCCCCTGAGGGAAGCTGCTGGACGGTGTACTCGGCTATGGCGTCATTGGGAAGCACCGACGCGGAAACGCCCAGAACGCCCGGTTGACCGACCACTTCGCTGCCATAAAAGCGGTCATTGTTGTACATGCCATCGATCAGGTAGTTGTTCGCGGCGGAGCGTTGGCCGCTGATGCTGACATCCAGGAAACCGCCGCCGGGGGTGCGTTGCACGCCGGGTGTGATCGCGAGGATGGATTTAAAGTCGCGGCCATTAAGCGGAAGATCGACGATGCGTTCCTGGTCCACATCGTTGTTAATTCCCTGAGAGTAGTCCACTAGCGATTCAAGCGCTTCTACCGTAATGATTTCGTTCTTCTGGCCGACCTCGAGGCGAAAATCGGCTTTGGTGAGTTGTGCAACGGCGACCGTCACGTCACGGACGGTAGTCTTGAACCCTTGCGCGGACGCCGAGACTTTGTAGACGCAAGTGGGCAACTCCGTCAGGCGATACTCGCCAACCTGAATCGTATAGAAAGCCAAACGGTAAACGTTTTAGTTGAAGGCGGAGGAGTGGTTGAGCCGTTGAACCGGCGCCTTGAAAAGTTAAATCGCCGGCTCGCTATCTAGCAGAAAATTCATATAAATGCCTTTGCCAGCCGTAAGATAGCGCCAATTTCAATTTTCTCGATTTGCTGCATTTTCGCTCGTGTTGCGCCACCTTAGTGACAGTCGAAGGTTTTCGGCCACCCGCGGACATGCATGGATCAGGTCGGAAGCTGCCCGCTCACTGTCATCGAAATAGTTCTGACAATCCTGCCAACGTGTTGACAGACTGTCGGCTCGGTGACGGTACGTCTTTGCGGGGCTCGACCGCGTAAACGCTATTCCGACTGCAAGCAACTGCACAGACGAGAGATAGCTCGATAGCGTGAGCATAGATCGATTGGAGTACCAGGTGCACCTGCAAGGACATAGACGGAGTCGCAATCGACATTCAGTCGTTTCGCCTCAGAGTCATAGCTTTCACGGTTGCGATTGTCAGCGCATGAGCTGTCGGGAAGCTCCTTGGCGAGAAAGCGGCACAGTGGGCGATGGCGGAAAAGCACAAGATGGAGTGGCGAGTAGTCGTTGGCCGGGTCACAGGAATACTCGTTCTCCTGGGTGGGATACTTCTGGCTGCTGGCTTGTGCAACGCGAGTCCGCCCTCCGATAACCCCGTTCCCAGCATCTTCGATCCACACTCAACCCCTGCGGAGTCGATCTATCATCTATCGCGCTTCGTTCTCGCAATCACTGGATTGATTTTCCTGGTGGTCTTCAGCTTATTGATTTACGCGGTTGTAAAATTCCGTAACAGGGATGCGAATGCCAACCGAGAGCCTGCGCAAGTGTATGGGAGCACGCAGATTGAGCTCGCTTGGACCATCATTCCGATCCTTATAGTGGTCGTTCTGTTCCTGGCCACTGCACGCGTGATTCACGCGATACAGGATGCTCCGAAACCCGCGACGGCCGTGGAGGTCACCGCGATCGGGCACCAGTTCTGGTGGGAGTTTCGCTATCCGGCGCTCGGCATCGTCACGGCGAACGAACTGCACGTTCCTGTGAGCGATCCCGCCCATCCTACGCCCACGTTCTTGAAGTTGCTTTCCGCCGATACCGATCACAGCTTTTGGGTTCCTCAGCTTGCAGGAAAGACGGACTTAATTCCGAATCGAGTCAACGGGATGTGGATAGGTCCGCAACAGACAGGCATCTTTCTTGGCCAGTGCGCTCAGTATTGCGGCACGCAGCACGCGAAGATGCTTCTGCGCGTTTCGGTGGACAGCCCCGAAGCCTTCGATGCGTGGGTCAGCACGCAAAAGCAGTCCGCGAATCGGGACGATAAAGAAGTCAGTGGCAGGCGCGTTTTCGAAACAACCGCTTGCGTGAACTGTCACGCAGTGGGTGGCACGAATGCAACCGGCCGCTTCGGCCCTGACCTAACACACCTCATGAGTCGCGGCACAATCGCAGCCGGCGCAGCCGAAAACACCAGCGAAAACCTTCGCTTGTGGATCCAGAACCCTGATGCGATCAAGCCCGGCTCGCTCATGCCAGCCATGAAGTTGAGCGACGCTGACCTGGACGCGCTCGTGCGGTATTTGGAGACCCTACACTAACTGAGAGCTTGGGAGACGAGACATGTCATCGGATGCAATGGCCATCCACAAAGCGGAAGTAGGCGCCGGGCGGCCCTGGGTTCAAACGCTGCACGAGTGGGTGACGACTGTCGATCACAAGCGTCTGGGGATCCTCTACGTCCTCCTGGCGTTGATATTTCTCATCATCGGCGGAATCGAAGCCATCGTTATCCGGATCCAGTTGATACGTCCGCACAACGACTTTGTTTCTCCGCAAGTTTTCAATCGGATGTTCACCATGCATGGCACGACCATGATTTTTTTCGTGATCATGCCTGTTATGTTCGGGTTCGCGAACTACCTGGTGCCCTTGATGATTGGCGCCCGCGACATGGCGTTCCCACGGCTGAATGCCTTTGGGTTTTGGCTTACGGCCTTCGGCGCGCTTCTGCTTTACTTCAGCTTCGTTGGAGGAAACGGCCTATACGGTGCGGGAAACGCTCCAGACGTGGGATGGTTTGCCTACGCTCCCTTGACCTCGCGGGCGTTTTCGGTCGGTCACAGCACAGATTTCTGGACGATAGCCGTGCTGGTGTCCGGATTTGGCAGTATCTCCACGGCGATCAATGTCATTACGACGGTGCTATGCATGCGCTGCCCCGGAATGACCCTCAGCCGCATGCCGCTGCTGGCCTGGATGAATCTGGTCATGGCAGGGCTGGTGATCTTGGCCGTATCGCCCCTTACCGCGGCTCAAGTCATGCTTTCCATCGACCGTTATCTCGGCGGCCACTTCTTTGACACCCAGGCCGGAGGCTCCGCGGCCCTTTGGATGCACTTCTTCTGGATTTTCGGGCACCCGGAAGTCTACGTGCTGGTTATCCCTGCCTTCGCGTTTGCATCCGAAATCATACCGGTATTTTCGCGCAAACCGATTTTCGGATACCCAGCGATGGTGGCCGCAACAGTCTGCATTGGGTTCATCAGTATGGCGGTCTGGGCCCATCACATGTTCACGATCGGTATGAACTCGACTGCCAACACGTTTTTCGTCTTGACGACGATGATTATCGCTGTTCCGACTGGCATCAAGATCTTCAACTGGCTTGGCACGATGTGGGGCGGGAGGATTCAGTTCAAGACAGCGATGCTCTTCTGCGTGGGATTCCTATTTCAGTTTTTGATCGCCGGCCTTACCGGCGTCATGCTAGGCACCGCACCTTTCAACTGGCAGCTTGGCAACTCCTACTTCGTTATAGCGCACTTCCACTACGTGATCGTCGGCGGAATCATGTTCTGTCTTTTTGGCGCGTTTTACTATTGGTTCCCCAAAGTCACCGGAAGGATGCTCGACGAAACTCTGGGCAAACTGCATTTCTGGCTGTTCCTCATCGGGTTTCACCTGACGTTTGACACGATGCACATTCCCGGCGTGCTCGGCATGCCGCGGCGCATTTACACCTACGAGCCCGGCCGCGGCTGGGATACTTGGAACCTGATTATCACGATCGGCGCATTCATCCAGGGCCTCGCCATATTGATATTTGTGGCGAACCTCGTTTTTTCTTATTTCAGAGGATCTAAAGCGGGAAACGATCCGTGGGATGCCTGGACACTCGAGTGGTCAGTGAGTTCGCCTCCACCCTCCTACAACTTCGCTTCCATTCCGACGGTAAGCAGCCGGCGGCCGTTGTGGGACCGCAAGCATCCCGAAGATCCGGATAACCGATATGAATAAAGGAAGCGATCAATGAGCGCAGTTACGACCTCGATTACTCAGACTCGCAGCGGCTGGAGCCTTCCTGATCGGGGCAAAGTCGGGATGGCCACCCTGATCATCGCAGAGTCAGCGATCTTTGCGATTTTCGTCGTGGCCTACCTCTTCTATGCGGGGACGAGCCTTACCGGCCCGACTCCGCGTGAGGTGCTCAACCCGCCGATCTTCTTCAGCATTTGTCTCTTGTCCAGCAGTCTCACGATCCACTTCGCCACAAAATTCCTGGAACGAGGTCGGCGAGGCACATTCCTTGGTTTGTTGTCTCTCACTATTATTCTGGGCGGTCTCTTTCTCTATGGTACCGGACGGGAGTGGTACCGCCTCATCTACGAACACGGGCTGACGATCTCCACGAACCTCTTTGGAACCACGTACTACTCGCTTGTGGGTCTACACGCATTTCACGTCACCGCTGGGCTGCTGATGCTTAGCATCGTGCTTCTCTTCGGCTTAGCCGGCCGTGTTGGTCCAGAGCAGTCCGGTCGCGTGGATGTGCTTTCTTTGTACTGGCATTTTGTGGACGCGGTGTGGGTCGTTGTTTTCACCGTGGTTTATGTGGTCGCCCGCTGAGAATGAAATCGAGGAAAAGTAATGGCAGCTCCGTTATCCGCTGAACAAAGCAAGCAAAGCACTCAGGCACTCCATGAGATCGAATTGCCCGCTTCGTCGGCGTGGCCCCTGGTGCTTGCTTTTGGATTTGCGTTGCTATTCGCGGGACTCCTGACAAGCGCGTCCGTAAGCGTCCTAGGTGCTGTGCTGGCCATGGCCGGTTGCGTGGGCTGGTTCCGCGAAGTCTTGCCTCACGAGCACGAGGAAGTTGTGCCGGTCGTCCCCGACGATGTGCCGGTTACCACGGAGCGTCACGTTGTCGACCGGATTCCGGTGGCGGAGGAACTCGTGCGCGCATGGCTTCCCATCAAGACCTATCCAGTATCGGCAGGAGTAAAAGGAGGCTTGGCGGGAAGTGTCGCGATGGCCGTCTTGGCCTGTGCCTATGGGCTGCTAAAAACAGGAAGCATCTGGTATCCCATCAACCTCCTGGCGGCAACTGTTTACGCTCGCTCGTTCCACGTCTCGCCAGCAGAACTAAATTCTTTTCATGCCGTCAGTTTCGCTCTGGCCGTGGTCCTTCATGGTATCGGGTCGATCCTCGTGGGCCTCCTGTATGGAGCCATGCTGCCGATGGTTCCGCGGCATCCCATTTTGCTTGGCGGATTAATCGCACCGGTGCTGTGGTCGGGGTTGTTGTACTCGATTCTCGGCATTCTCAATCCCTTGCTCGCGAAGCATATCGACTGGTTTTGGTTTACGGCTTCGCAGGTCGCCTTTGGCATTGTTGCCGGCATGGTCGTCATGCGGCAGTCGCAGGTGCCAACACATGAAAACCTGCCCTTCGCATTACGCGCAGGAATCGAAGCTCCAGGAATGGTTCCACCACGAGGTAGCGGGGACAAACGTTCGTGAAGTCACTGCGATATCTATATGCATCTGGAGCTCTCAGCGTGATGCTGCTCTTCGGTTGCGCTTCACCGCACGGACAGCCCCGCAAAGGTTCCGAGATTCTAGCGCCGAATGAGGTTTTGGAATTTGGCACCTTGTACGCGGAAAACTGCGCAGGTTGCCACGGCGCGGAAGGGCGTGGAAGCGGCGCCATCGCCCTGTCCGATCCGGTGTATCTGGCAATTGCGGACGATACCGTGATGCGCAAGGTCATCGCCAAGGGCGTGCCCGGAACCTCCATGCCCGCCTTCGCCGAGAGCGCGGGAGGGATGCTGACCGACAAGCAGATTGATGTGATCACAAGTGGAATGCGATCGCGCTGGAGCCGGCCCGGAATTCTCGCGACAGCCAATCCGCCGTCTTATGCGGCGACATCCGCAGGCAACACTGGACGAGGTGAGCTCGCGTACAAGACATACTGCGAAGCGTGCCACGGCTCGGGCGGCCGCGGAACCGCGAAGGGCAGCGCGATTACAGATGGTTCGTTTCTTGCGCTCGTCAGCGATCAAGGGCTACGCACGGTTGTGATCACAGGCCGTCCGGAACTGGGAGCGCCAGACTGGCGCGGTGACGTACCTGGCAAGCCGATGTCAGACCAGGAAGTCACCGACGTAGTTGCCTGGCTTGCCTCGCGGCGGGTCCAGAATTCCGGGCAACCTTATGCAGCTTCGAATTACGCGCAGCACTAGGAGTTTAACGATGTCGAATGAAAATACGCTCTCCCGCCGCGGGCTATTCATGAAGATGGGAATTCTGTTCAACGGCGTGGTGGCGACCGCGCTCGCCGTGCCGGTTGTGCGATTTCTTCTGTCCTCGATTACGCGCGGGCGGGCGAACGCCTACCTTTCCTGGGTGTCTGTTGGATCCGTCAACGAATTTCCAGAAGGCGAGACGCGGCTGGCAACGTTTCGAAATCCCTACGAGACTCCAACGGACGGCAAAACGGTGGACACGGCGTGCTGGGTGCGGCGCGTCGCTGGCGATCAATTCCAGGTTTTTGCCGTGAATTGCGCGCACCTGGGCTGTCCGGTTCGTTGGTTTCCACAATCCGGTTTGTTCATGTG
>Ga0073928_10001702_pt1 | contig 40920 bp, 33 predicted proteins | sample PaiPotPPA55metaG_FD_76969 | JGI IMG/M metagenome (GOLD analysis project Ga0073928, IMG submission 76969) | Iron sulfur acid spring bacterial and archeal communities from Banff, Canada, to study Microbial Dark Matter (Phase II) - Paint Pots PPA... ... | reverse complement strand
TTGGTTACCGATTCCGTCAGAACTGGGTGAACGGCCCACAAAGCAGCGATGAACACCGACGGCCAGAATTTCCGCACCAGGCGAAGGGCGAGAGCATAGGCCAGTAAAACATTGCCGAGGTGCAGGAGGAGATTTATCGAATGATATCCGGAGGGCTGGTCGCCGTCACCCAGGACTGCATAGTTGAAAAGATACGAAAGGGTGGTGAAAGGACGATACAATCCGGCCTCGCCAGTGGGCCACCAGTAGGTGTGTTTAAGAATGAGCGCGATGTTCTCGGGCGTGAATTCGCGAATGCGGGGATCAAGAAGAAGGCCTTTGTTGTCGAGGATGAACCCGGCTTGAAATGAATTCGAAAATGCCAGCACGGTGAGCGTCCCGAGCGCGAGGATTGCGAGCAGGTGACGCGCGGAGCGCGGTGCCGCACGAGGAAGAAGTTTATCGGCGGGCGTCTCGGCGGCACGGCTCTTCGTCTTCCGCTTTCGGCCCGGCGAAGATGTGATGCGGGATCGGGCCGTAGAACTATTCTTTCGGCTTGACTGCTTCGAAGAGGGTCTCTGTCAGCAAGCTGGGATCTGCCGGCAGCTCTGCTTTCCCCGAAGGAAACCCATTGAACTTGAGCATGTAGGCAAGAATATCGGCGCTCTGAGTCAGGCTGATCTTTCCGGGATCATCTCTGGGCATGGTCCTTTTCATCTTGTCGAACAAATCCGAGAGAGGACGCCCGTTCCAATTTCCCTTGAACACGTCGCCGGAGAGCGGAGGAAGCATTCGCTCCAACTTTTGGGCGCGCTCGGTCTGCCCGTTACCCTCCAACGCATCGCCATGACATGCCGCGCATTCCTTGTTAAATAGCGCCTCGCCGCGCTTGGCTTGTTGCTCCGTGTATACGCCAGCCCATACCGATGCGGGCGGCTGTGCGTCAATCGCAGAATAGAACGACCCGCTGAGAACGAGCAACCCGCTTATCGCCGGGATCGTGATCTTCATCTTTGCGCCCATTCAACCAGGGATTGTATCGCTTTTGGCGAAAGTAGCCAAGCCTCGCCTTTCACCTGTTAGGATCCGGCGGACGCGGCGGATCGAGCGAGCCGATACCATGATCGAGCCATCTGGGATACCAGTGGAACACATTGCCGGTCAAGCTTGCGACGAAGAAATCGTTGTTCGGCCCGGCCGCCAGCCAGTGGCCGGGACTTTCCATCGCGCCCAGGATCTTTCCGGTCTGGATGTCGATATGCATGATTCGCCCCGCTAGCGTATCGTAGGTCAGATTTTCGATATTGTCCCGGTGCGAGAGGATCCACAAGTCATCGCCGGGCTTCATGACCATTCCCTGTGTGGCACCCAGATGTGTCCATTGGCGGATGAACTTTCCGTTGGCGTCGAAGATCTGAATTCGATTGTTCTCACGATCGCTCACATAGAGTTGGCCCTTGGAATCAACCACGATGGCATGAGGAACCTGAAATTCGCCGGGTCCGCGCCCCGGCTTACCCCAAGTCAGCAGATACTTACCTGCCGATGAAAACTTGACCACGCGTGAGTTGCCATAGCCGTCGGTTACGTAAAAATCGCCGTTCGGCGCGAAGCCGATATCAGTCGGCTTGTTAAACGTTTTCTCGTCAGTACCAGTAACGCCCTTGGTTCCCAGCGTCAGCAGCAGCCTGCCTTCCTTCGTGAATTTCATGACTTGGTGGCTGCCTATGTCGGTAACGAAGACGTTATCGTTCTTGTCGATGCGCAGTCCGTGGGGAGTGACAAAAACGTCTTTACCCCAAGAGCGGAGATACCTGCCCTTCGAATCGAATACCAGGAGCGGATCGGCGTGTTTCCCGCGCTGGAAAACATAGACATTCCCGCTGGAATCGACACCTGTCGACGAGACGCGGCCGAATTTCCAGCCAGCCGGCAGCGTATCTTCGGGTTCCTCCGTGAACTTGATATTGACGCTGTATTTCAGCAAACTACCTTCATGCGGATACCAGCCCTGGTCGGCAGCGACGGCGGCCACAGCGCACAACATGACGGCGGAAGTCTTGAGGTTCATGTGTTCGATTCTAACGCAGACTCGTAATCCGCAGATATGCGCGGAGTTAGCGCTCAAGGTCCCGATTGCAAACATGCATCGATTCTCGGTACCATAGCTAAAGCAAGCCCGTTATTAGGCGCGAGCTGCATTCGTAGAGGAGCGGAAGATGGCGGCATTCATTGGTCGGGTAGCCTGTGTTTTGTGTCTGCTTGCCCCGATGATAGCGCCCGCGTGGGGGCAAGATGCTTTGCCCGACCGGATCGTCGCTGAGTGGATGGTCCGCATGGGTGGCAGCGTTGTCCTGGAAGGTCAGCGCCGGCCCATCTCGGATCTTGCTGACCTGCCGACCTCTGATTTCTATGTCCGCACTCTGAATTTCACCGGCATCACGCAGTGGGCGTTCGCATTGGAAGATGAGTTGCGACGCTTACCGCCGCTCAAACATGTCAAGGAAGTCTATATCAACGGGCGGCTCTGGTACGATCAGCCGGTCTCGTTGGTCGAGGCCACGATGGCCCTTTTCGCCGGCTCGCCGGAGCTTGAAACATTGGTGCTGAGCCGGCCGGTCCAGACCTACATTCCGTTGGACGACACGGTCATCAAGGCACTCCAGCCCTTGCCGAAACTGCAAGAGTTGCGCCTCCGTCAGACGCGCGTTGCAGGCGCGGCCTTGGCTGCATTCCCGCTCAAAAATCTGGATCTGAACTACGACCGGACCTTCAATGACGCCGGCATGGCCAGTCTCAAGGCGATGACCGGGCTTACGAGACTGTACCTGCGCGGGACCTCCGTTACCGATGCAGGGCTGAAGAATCTTGCGGACCTTACCAATCTGACCGAACTGGATCTCGCGGACATCGGGATTACCGACAGCGGGCTCTCAGCTCTGGCGGGATTGACGCATTTGAGGCAGCTCAATCTCCAAGCCTCCAACGTGACGGACGCGGGACTGGATGCCCTACGCGGAATGACCGGGTTGGAAGAGCTGAGTTTGTATCGAACCAAGGTGACCAATGCGGGACTGGCAAAGCTCGCAAACCTGAAACAACTCCGCGCGGTCGATCTGCGATATAGCCGCGCTACCGCCTCTGGGGTTCACGAACTGGTGGCCGCTCTGCCGAATTGCAATGTTAATTTCCAGGCTTCGTCCAGCGGGGAAGTGAAGCGCGCGACGAGAGCGGCATCGGTTGCCGGCAAAGGCGAACTGGCCATCGCGGAATGGCTGCGGTCAATCGGCGGAACGGTCCAGATGCGCGACGGGCATGTGGCCGGCGTGTCTCTGAAGTCTACTTCCGTAACCGACCGCGAACTCGAGATTCTCTCCAAACTCCCGCAACTCGCGGAGTTGAATTTGCGGAACACCGAAATCAGCGAAGTGGGCGCCGCTCATCTCTCGTCGATTCTTACGCTGCAGATGCTCGATCTTAGCTACACACTGCTTTCCGACAGCGCATTGGCCCAATTGACACCGTTGGTGAATCTGCAAATCCTCAACTTAGGCAGCAGTCAGGTGGAAGGCCCCGGACTAGCCGCGATTGAGGGTCTGACGAACTTGCGCGAACTCAACCTCGACAACGCGCCCCTGAAAAATGAGGGTCTGCAACACATCGGGAAGCTGACCGGCCTCGAAGCGTTATCGATCCGATATACGGATGTCACCGATAAAGGCACGCCCGGTCTGGCCGGTCTGAAGAACCTAAAGAGGCTTGATCTGGGGGGCGTTGATATTAGAGACGCCGGACTGAAGAATATCTCCGGGTTGACCCAAATAGAAGAGCTGGATCTCAGCTTCTGCCGTTTTACCGAGACGGGTCTGAAGGCTTTGAATGGTCTCACGAATCTCAAGAGGCTCGCGCTGAACCAAACCAGCACCAATGACGACGCGATGGAATGGGTTGGAAAGCTGTCGGGGCTCGAATCGTTAAGTCTGGAATACACTGTGGTCGGCGACGCTGGTTTCGCGAAACTGGCAGGTCTCACTCGACTGGCTGAACTGCACCTGGATCATGTGAACATCACGGACGCATCGATCAAAGTATTGAACGGCCTGAGCAACTTGCGTTACATGGATCTGTATCACACGTCGCTCTCCGAGCAGGGTTACGAGAGTCTGAAAAAGGCCCTTCCGTCTTGCGACATCAATTGGAATAAAGATTCCACAAAGCGGGAGCGGAGAACTTGACGAGACATCTTCTCACGACCGCCGCGGTTGCGATGCTATCGGGCGGCTGGATTGTCGGCGCAGCCGAAGCGCCGCAGGCGGACATTGCGCGCTCGATTGAAGCCCTGGGCGGCCAGGTGGTCCGCAGTCCCGATGGCAACATTGTCGAAGTATCATTGGCGCGCACCTGGGCTTCGAACAACGATATCGAACGTGTGGTCGAGATCAAGGGTTTGAAGCGCCTGGATCTTTCCTTCACTTACGTTTCTGATGCGGGTATAGAACGTCTGCAACAGTTGCAACAACTCGAGGAGCTAGCGCTGGATGCTACTGAAGCCATCACCGATGCCGCGGCGTCCTACCTTCGGGCCAATAAACATCTGCGCAAGCTGGTGCTGCGGGGAACGGACATCACCGACGTCGGCATGCCTTACCTCGCGGCGCTGACCGGCCTGAAATCGCTCGATCTTAGCCATACCATGATCGGCGATGTGGGGCTCGAGAGCCTGCCGGCGCTCAGTGAACTCGAGGAGCTCGATCTGGGTGGAACCCGGATCACTGGAATAAACCTCAACTTCCTAAAGCTGCTTCCCAAGCTCAAGAAACTCAGCTTTAACGGAATCCAGCGGCGCAATGCCGGCGCGTGCTGGACGCCTTTGATCACCGATCTCGATCTCGACACCATCTCGCTGCTATCGGGCCTGGAGGATCTGAATCTGGGCGTCGGAGTGAGTCTTGGTAAAACGGGTGTGGCAGTCGGCGCCGGAAACTGCCACGTGACCGGTGGCGTCCAGCTAACTGATCTGGGCGTGGCCAAACTGGCTAAGCTGACGAAATTACGGCGGCTCGATATCAGCGGCGCACGGATTACCCCCTCTGGCCTGAACGTCCTGAAGAGCTTGCCGCAGCTCGAGCGGTTGAGCTTATGGAACTGCACGGCCTTAGACGATTCGGCCGCTTTGGAATTCGCTGCCGCTCCGAAGCTCACCATGCTGGATTTGTCGTATACATCCACTGGCGACGGCACGCTGAAAAGTCTTGCGGCGCTCCCGAACCTAAAACTCCTGTATCTTACCGACACCAAAGTTACGCCCGCCGGCGTGGACGCTTTTCGCAAGCAAAAGCCCGGCAGCTTCGTGTCCTGGGCCAAGCGGCCCGATCCGATACCGAGACCTGCGAAAGCGCCAAAAGGTAAGCCCAAACCAACGGAGTCGGGAGAAGAACAGCCATGATCCGGTTTCTGTTGGGTAAACTTCTTCCGCTCGCCGGCTGGATATGGATTTCGTCCCCGGTTTGGGCGCAGAGCCCGGTCACTGATACTAGCTTTTTCGCGACCAAGTTGTATCCGGTCCTCGAAGCGGCCCACTGCCGCCTCTGCCATGCGACCGACGGCGTCGCCTCCGGAACGCGAATCCACTTTCCCGACAAGGGAGCGAGTCGGGATCAGATTCAGCTTTTTGGACTCTCTCTGGCGGCTGTTGTAAACCGCTCCACTCCATCTGGATCACTGCTATTCGTAAAGCCGACCAATCGCATCAAGCACACCGGCGGCCTGAGGATAAAGCCCGGCTCGGATGAAGAGAAAATCCTCAGTCAATGGATCCAGTACCTGGCGTCGGCGTCCGATGAGTCGCTGGCTGCCGAGCGTCGCCGCCTGAGTGAATCGGCGGGAGCCTCCACGCAGGAACATGCAGTGCGCCGTCTGACTCATAGCCAGTACGACAATACGGTGCGAGATCTGCTCGGCGACTATAGCCGGCCGGCGCTGCATTTCCCGCCAGAGGACTACGTCGATGGGTTCAAGAATCAGGCACAGTACCAGGGAATGACTCCGTTACTGGTCGATGCTTATAGCACTGCGGCCGAGAAGCTTGCACTGAACGCATTTCGCGCCGGCGACATAAACCACCTGATTCCGTGCAAGCCTGTTAGCGCCACGGACGTGAAATGCCGGGATCTTTTTGTGCGGTCATTCGGATTGCGCGCTTTCCGCCGGCCCCTGCGAGAGGTGGAGTTTAAGCGCTACGCCGCTGCGTTCAGTGTTCAGACAGGTTTGAGCGGAAAGTTCCTGGAGGGCGCGAGAACCGTTGTGGAGGCGATGCTGCAATCGCCCAATTTCCTGTTCCACCTGGAAGCTGGGCCGGACGGACAATCGGTTGATTACGGCGTTGCCAGCCGGCTGGCTTATTTGTTGCAAGATACGATGCCCGATAAGGCACTATTGGATGCTGCCGCGAAAGGCGAATTACGCACAGCAACTGGCCGCGAAGCCGCAACTCGCCGTCTGCTCGACGATCCACGCACGCATCAGGCGTTAGATGAGTATTTCGATGAGTGGCTGCGATTCGACCGCGTGCTGAATTCGTCCAAGGAAGGGCGCCGTTTCCCCGAATTTTCCCTGGAGATGGCTGCATCCATGGTAGAGGAAACGCGGCGCCTGTTGGATCACCTGGTCTGGGATGACCGCAATTTCATGGAGCTTTTGACGGCGGATTACGCGTACTTATCCTCCGATCTGGCGACGCTCTACAAGCTGCCCGCACCCGCCGGCCAATTCGAGTTGGTGCATTTCCCCGCAGGTACGCCACGCGCCGGAGTGTTGGGAGAGGCATCCTTCCTGGCTGCGAACGCGGGACCGACCGAGACATCGCCCACCGCGCGCGGAATCTTCATTCGAGAACAACTGCTGTGCCAGCACGTGCCGCCTCCGCCCCCAAACGTGGATACCAACCTTCCCGAGGCCACCGAGGACAAACCGCTCACCCGCCGGCAGCGCATGTCGGCGCACGTGGAAAATCCTCTATGCGCTTCATGTCACCGGTTGATGGACCCGATCGGGTTTGGGCTCGAGAGTTTCGACGCGATCGGCCGCTTCCGGGAACACGAGACGATCCTAATTGAGAGTCCCATGGGCAAAAGCAAGGACGAGAAGAAAATCAATCTGGACCTCGACACGCGGGGTGAGGTTGCCGGAATTCCGAACTCCACATTCTCTGATTCCAGCCAATTGGGGGCCATACTCGCCCAGAGCACCGTGTGCCAAGAGTGTATGGTACGCCAGATCTTTCGGTATGCCTTCGGCCGTTTGGAGACTTCGGCGGACGAGGAAACTATTCATCAGCTATTCGCGACCTTCCGGGATTCCGGATTCCACTTCAAAGATCTATTGATCGGGCTGGTGCGATCGCCGGAATTTTTGGCTGGTTTAGAAGATAATCAAAAAGGGGTTACCCGGACCCCGGCGCCCAGTGTCAGGTCGAAAAACGTAAGTCCGAACGCCGCAGCGAGGAGATAAGGATGCAACTCGATAGACGCAAGTTCTTAAGGGGAGTTAGCGTTACAGGGGCGCTGGTACGGGTCGGACTCCCGCCGCTCGCCGCGATGTTCAACTTCAACGGCACCGCTTACGCCGATCCGAGTAAGGCCAGAGGACTTGAGCCCATCGAATCCCGGTTCCTCATCTGGTTCAACGGAAACGGAATTCCGGAACGCTACTGGATTCCCGAGACAACCGGAACCGATTATGAGTTGTCGCCGTGTCTGGCTCCACTTCTGCCGGTGCGAGACTATGTGCATGTCATTAGCGGGATCGACAACGTTGCCGCCAGGCTCAATGGACAGGGCAACGGACATTTCACCGCTTTGTGCGGCCTGATGACCGGCACTGCCTATACGGGGCGAGGCGCGAGCGGGCCGTCGATTGACCAGATTCTCGCGGCCAAGATGGGCGCCAAGTCGCGATTCCACTCAATCCAGATTGGAGTTGCGCAGGAATCGCACGGTGAAAACGTGCATCGCAACATGAGCTGGGCCGGTTACGATCGCGCACTGCCCCCCGAAATGATCCCGCAGAACCTGTTCGACCGGCTGTTTGGAGTCAAGGATCAGAGCTGGGTCGGCCGCAAGAAAAGCGTTCTCGACCTGGTTCAGGCGGATGTCGCCGAACTCAAACCTGTTCTTGGCCAGGAAGACAAGCAGCGTCTGGACGAACATCTGACTTCCGTGCGAGATTTGGAACGGGCCATCGCCAGTCTGCCCCCTGACTACGGAAAGAACATCAAGGAGCCTGAAGACATCAGCGATCTCACGGATTATCCGCGCATCGCGAAAATCCAATCTGACCTGCTGGTCCAGGCGTTCGCGACCCGGCAGACCCGCGTGGCTTCCTACATGTTGACCAAGTGTCAGAGCCTGACGCGTTTCCCGTGGCTGGGATTATCCGGCAACCGGCATCATGATTACACCCATAACAATGCCGGCTCGCCCGAGCAGCAGCGCATTCTGCGTGATATCACTCGTTGGCACGTAGAGGAATTTTCTTACTTCCTGCAGCGGATGAAGGCCACGCCCGAGGGCGATGGGAATCTGCTCGACCATACGAGTTGCGTGTACGTCCACGAGCACGCCGAGGCCAATCCTCACAAGTGCAACGGTCTGGCCATGCTCATCGCCGGTGGCGGGATAAAAGGCGGCACGCACACGAAATCGCACAACTCCATCGGCGACGTCTACCTTACGCTCGCGGACGAGGTTCTCAAAGCGCCCATCGGGAAGGAGTTCCCAACGGCCGAAGAGAAGATGAGCGAGATCATCTGAGTTCGGTCATGCGAACCTGGCTTTGTCTCATTGCTACGAGCGCGCTACTCGCCGCACAAGTTCAACAGCCACAGCCCCGCTACTATCCGACGGATCAGGAGAAACAGCAGATCTATTCCAAACTGGCGGAGCTGACAGCGGCGACCACCAAGCTGGAGAGCAATCCGCTTTATCCCGACGTCGCGATCTATCAGAAGGCGAGCGACTTTATTCTTGCCCATCCCGAAGAGTTCGTGAAAGCGTCGTTCGTGAAAGATACGCTAGACGTTCTCGATAAGGGCATAGCTCGAGCCAAGGAGCTGGCCGCCGGTTCGTCTGCATGGACCAAAAGCAAGGGGCGTCTGGTGCGCGCCTATCGGTCGACCATCGACGGTAGCGTGCAGCCCTATGGATTGATCATTCCGGAAGCGTATTCCGGTCAACCGATCCGTTTGGATATCTGGATGCACGGGACGAACCGGGCTCTGAACGAAGTCGCTTTCATCACCCAACATGAGACGGCCGAACCGGTACCAGCGGGGCAGGCTTACATCCAGGTCGACGTCTACGGCCGCAGCAATGTCTCCTACCGCTGGGCGGGCGAGACCGATGTCTTCGAAGCGATAAAGTCGGTTGAGGAACACTATAATATCGATCCAAAACGCATCGCGCTGCGCGGATTCTCGATGGGCGGCGCAGGCGCCTGGCACCTGGGACTGCACCATCCCGACGATTGGGCGGTGTTTGAAGCCGGCGCAGGCTACACCGAGACGAAAGTGTATGCCAAGGAGGGTCCGCTGCCGCCCTATCAGGAAGAGGCGTTGCATTACTACGATGCGGTCGACTACGCTCTGAACGGCACCGATGTCCCGTTCGTGGGGTATGGCGGGGAAATCGACGCACAGCTTCAGGCATCCAAGAACATCAAGGCGCAACTGCTGAAGGAGGGCTTGAACCTACCCGATCTTCGGGCCATATTTCTGATCGGACCGAAGACTGCTCACAAATGGGAGCCTGAAGCCCACAAGATTTCAGAACATTTCGTCGAGGAGGCGCTGGCCAAAGGCCTCGCACCACCGCCGCACATTCGCTTCGTCACGTACACCACGCGCTTCAACCGATGTTTTTGGATCACGGTGGAGGAGCTGCAGAAGACCTATGAACGTGCCGAAGTGGACGGGACCAGGGAAGGGAACAGGACCACAGTTACGACCAAGAATGTCACCCGCATCAAATTAGACGGCTCTGGTCCGTTGTTGCTCGATGGGCAGGAGTTTCCCGGCGTCGGTGAGTTCGCAAAGACGAACGGCACCTGGGCCAAGGCCGGAGCAGTTGACGCGTTATGGAAGCACCATGCCTTGCAGGGTCCGGTTGACGACGCTTTCATGGAATCGTTTTTGTGTGTCCGTCCGACTGGCACCGGCACCCAAGCCACGCCCTACTCGCTCGTTGTTTTGGACCAGTTCCAAAAGGATTTTTCCAAGTGGCTGCGAGGCGACCCGCGTGTGAAGGACGACCGCGATGTCACCGCGGCGGACATTGCGAACAACAACCTGATCCTGTTTGGCGATCCCTGGAGCAACCAATTGATTGCGAAAATTGTCGGCAAGCTGCCCATACAGTGGACCAAAGAACAGATCACGCTGGCCGGCCGAACCGTAAATGCTTCGACTCACGCACCGGTGCTCATTTTCCCGAATCCGCTGAACCCGAACCGCTACGTCGTCATTAATAGCGGCCATACCTTTAGCGAGGACGATTGGCGCGGCACAAATGCGAATCTCTATCCGCACATCGGTGACTACGGGTTGATCGCTTTGGATAGCCACGACGTCGTACACTCCGGTTTCTTTGACGAACACTGGAAGTAGATTCCCCTGTGTATCTCGGGGCAAGCAGTTTTATTAGGCAAATCTTGGGTAATGTTCCGGCAAAGTCGGGCTAGAGACGCGGAGTCCCTCGCTCGTTTAAGATTGCCGCCAATGCGCGCATGCGCTCCGCGTCCGCCGGTGTCTTCGCGGCAGCCGCGTCCTTGTTGAGGTTCACGGCCATGGCCTTGAGGTCGGCGACTCCGTTTCCGTCGGACCGGGATGCGTCGACTTCAGCCATCGCGGCGTTTAGTGTTGCAATCCGCTGAGGTGCGAGCGCGCCGCCCCGGGCCAGCTGGTCGATATAGGCGCGGGCAACCACGAAATTTGCAGGCCAGGTAATTTTTGGCTGGTTCTGGACATTGAGCTCGTCAAAATGCACTTGATTGGCGGCGTCGATCTCGTTTTGCGTGATAAATTTGCTTGGCACGAGCTTGAATACGTCAACACCGCGTGCGATCTCCGAACCATAGATGTACCCGTTGTACCAGTAAGCGGACCAGTAGCCGCCCATCCCGCGTTTTGTCTCGTCCAAAGGTCCGCGATCGAAGTAGGCGATCTCGATGGGATGCGCAGTGTCGGTGAAATCCACCACCGAGACGCCACCCTGATACCAGGCCTGCACAAAGATGTCACGGCCCGGAATCGGGACCAGCGATCCATTGTGGGCCACGCAGTTCTCCAATTCAGTCTGCGGGGCCGGCATTTTGTAGTAAGAGGCGAGTTTCAGCTTGCCCTTCGATAGCTCGAAGATGGCATCCGCGCCCCAGTTCATCGGATCGGTCGCGCGGCAACGGGGTTGCCCGCCGCCGCCCCACTCATCTGTGAACAATACCTTGGTACCGGCATTGTTGAAAGTTGCGGAATGCCAAAAGGCATAGTTCGGATCGCTAACGGCATCAATGCGGACTGGATTGAGCGGGTCGTGTATGTCCAGCAGGATTCCATTACCGGAACAGGCCCCTGCGGCGAGCCCGATGGCCGCGTAGACCGTGATGTCGTGACACTTGTCCGTGCCCTCCGTGGTCTGTGTGCCTTGGCCGTGGTTGCCGCGTTTCCAGAGCCCATTGATGGCTCCAGTTTGCGCATCGGTAAAGAGGCGGGGGCTGGATACGATCTTCGCAAGCTCGGGGTGTGCCAGCGGTACCTTGACGATATCGATGCTGAATTTGGAGGTGTTGGGATTGGCTACGGGATCGTCCCCGGCCGAGCAACCCGCCAATTCGTCGGCCTGGCGAACGCTTCCAGTGCCGGAGATATAAATATAGACATTGTCCTTGTCTTTGGGGTCGATCACCAGCGTATGCGTGTGGGAGCCGCGGCAGCTCTGCACGGCGGCGACCTGCTTCGGATTCGAGAGGTCGCTGATATCGAAGATGCGCACACCGCGGAACCGGTCCGGGCTAGGAGGTGGAAGCGGACGTGGCTTTCGCTCCGGCTCTACTCCAGGGACGACGGGCGCCGGAGGTGGCGCCGGGGGTGGAACATAACCGGCTGGCAGCGGTACGCCCTGAGTGCCGCAGTCGAGGCGTCCGTTTATTGCCTCTGCCGACATGAAGAGGAGATGGCCGTACACCGAGACGTCGCCCTGACCGCCCGGGCAGACCAGTGAAGCTCGCAGCTTGACCTGTGCCGGGTTGTCGATGTCGTAAAAATTTATCCCGTTATAGTTACCTACAAAAACATGGTTACCGCTAAAGGCCAGATCCGAGTTGGTCGAACCGTATTGAATCGGACGCGGTCGTGCAGGCTGACCCGGGGTCGGCGGCTCCGGTGGCTCCTGTAGCTCCGGAGGCGGAGCGACGTTCGGAAAGAAATTGCCGGGGGCGAAGCCGGGCGGCTTGGGAATGGAGGCAAGTTTCTCCATTCCGAACACCGCTTCGCCGGCGTCGTACAATCCTGCCTTGAGTCCTACCCTGGGATCGTCGGATGACGCGCGCGGATTGGACGGAGCCGAAAGACGTCCTGAAGCAGGTGCGCTGGTTTGACCCGCGCAGAGCACTGGGAAAAAAACAGACAAGGCCAGTGAGAGAGTCAGGATATTCCGCGAAATCCGTGAAGCTCGTTGTTCGATCATTTCTTCTCCTTGAGGAGCATGCCTCGCATGATGTTAATCTCGGCGCGCTGTGTGTTATCTACGTCGGTGGCGAAGTCGAATAGGACGGCATCCTGGCCGGCTCCCGGCGTGTCGAAGAGATCCTGCACCATAACCAGGGCGCCCGTGTGGTGCTGAATCATACCGGTCAAAAATAGGTGATCAAATGCGGGTCCAGTGGCGTGTTCCAGGGCCTTCATCTGCCGTGGAGTCAGCATGCCCGGCATCAATGGCATGGAGTCCATTTTCATGTGGTTCATATGGTCCATTCCTTTCATGTCACTCACATGATCCATGTGGCCATGCTCCATGGACGCAGACTGGCCGCGATCTTCAAGCCACTGCTTCATGTATTTCATCTCATCCGTCTGCGAGATGCTGATGCGCTTGCCCAACGCTTGAAGGTCTTTGTTGCGGCTGCGGGTGCGAAGCAGTTCGGTCATCTCCACTGCCTGCGAATGATGCATGATCATCCCTTGCATGAAGTTGACATCAGCCACTGCCGGCGTTCGGAGGGGGATGACGGCAGTCTCCGGAGAAAGGATCTTGCTGCTTTGCCCGGGTGCACCCGGTTGTACAATGGGCGCGCTGCTGCCGGGCGCCGGAGTTTCCGACTGGCACCAGGCTGTTACGGCGCTCACGATAAGCGCGACGGAAGGAAGCCAAACGCAAAGTCCCATAGCCTTCGAAACTCGCCCGTACAGCCATTTGTATCTGGCGCGGCCTGGCGCCTGCTGCCGACTCGACAGTGTCCCGAATGAACCGGTGATATACACCTGCCGCAGACCTATCATCATAAGTGTATCCCCGACTGCACAAAGCCTCTGAGCATTCACTACCTGTTCAGGACTGGATGATTCGCTCGGCTACTGAGCCCGGAAACAATGCCCTGGGAAACGCACCTGCGGTCTCGGGAACGTGGGAGAATCAGAATCACTGCCATCGAAGCAGCACGTTCCAGAAGGTTACAATAAACCGGCAGATTCAGTCAAGGGGGGCGAATGCTTTCGTTGGCCGGATGCTTTCGGGGTAGCGTTGCTTCGGCAACACTTTAAGCGGGCTATTCGCCATCGCACAGCTCATCGTCTCTGCTGAGTTTCAAGGTTCCCACAGTGGATGGCAGTTTCCAGACGTCGGGCCTGCTGTTAACTTCAGCCTGTGGAAACGACCTCAGCACGGGCTCTACCTGCAGCGGAAAGTTTTAGTCGGATTTCTTGTAACTTTCGTCGAACTCTTTTATCAAAACTCAATGAAGCCAGAAGGAACTCTGGCAGATGCCCAAGCGTTTTCTATGAGGCCTACCGCAAAGCCACTTTCAGCTTCTTTAACTGAGCCCCCGACTGGGCCTTTAAGAACCCACGAATGGAAAGGAAACCCATGCAACCTGTCGAAACGAGGCACGGCGAAGGAACATCCGGTTTTCGATTGGATGTACCGTTACATGACATACTAACGCAACCCGGTTCCCGAACCACCGTTCCGCCGGCGAGTCAGCCCCAGAAGTTGCCCGATCCAGTGTTCCCGCAGTATCCGGAACTGTTGGGTGACGACGGATTGGGGCCGCCGATGCCTCCTCCGAAACGCCACTACAAGACCGATCACATTACGCGCGCCTTCCGCGGGTGGACGGCACCGTGGCTGAAATCTCGGCTTTTGCCTGGCGATTTCCACCCGATCATCGCCTACCTGTTTACGGAATGGAAATGTAATCTGGACTGCCATTATTGCTGGGCCTTTGACAATCGCGTCAAGGGGATGACTGAAGAGATCGCTAAGCGGTCCATTGATTGGTTGCGAGATACGGGGGGTGGCGTCCTGGCGCTGATGGGCGGTGAACCACTCCTCCGCCCGCAATTTGCGCACAAAGTTTGTTATTACGCCGCAAAGAACGGATTTTGGATTTATGTGCCAACAAATGCGCGGCTGCCGCGTCCACAGGTAACAGACTGGCTGGCCGACACCGGAGTGGCCACCTTCAACTTTGCCGTGGACGCAGTCGACGAAAAACGTGGCCTTCCAAAAGCGCTCGCGCCTATCCAGTCTTATTTCAACTATTTGATCAAGAAACAGTATCAGTACGGATACAGCGTGTTCTTCAACGTCAACATCTGCCGCAACAACATGGACGATGTGAGGCAGCTCCTCACGGAGATCGCGCGTGATAGCGAGCGGCAGGCCAACCTCCACGGCTGTACGGCGATCCGGCGCTATGTGCTGGAGAACCCGGATCATCATAAACGAGCCGAGATGCTGGTGCGCATGATCTGCCGGGAGGACGGCTCGAGACAATTCGAGGTTGTCTCCGAGGACGGCTGGGGTGGTGCACGGAAGCACGTTTTCCCGCGGCTGCTCGAAGCCGAAGTCGAGGCCGCGCGGCCGGATCTTCGCGAACGGTCCCGCATCACCCCTGAAAACTATTCGTTTGAAATGGCCGGGACGGAGTGCGTCCGAGGCCGTCTGGCGTACGTGATCGCAATTGAGCCCAAGACCCCGAACAAATACCTCGCGCGTGGCAGAATCTTCGTGGACGCTAATGAATACGCCATCATTCGGGTTGAGGGCAAGCCTGCGAAAAATCCTTCTTTCTGGGTCAAGAGTGTTCACTTCGTTCATGACTACGACAAGAGCGGCTCCTTCTGGTTCCCTGTGTCAGACCGTTCCGTTACAGACGTTCGGATTTTTGGCGCCACTGAAATGACAATCGAATATTTCGACTACGCGCCGAACACTTCTCCACTCTCCGCGTCCGGGACGCCTGGTCTAAGAAGTTTTCCGTGATTAGAAAAGAATGGCCTTCTTAGCTGCTACGAGTCTCATTCGCCGCTCGCCATCACGGGTGCGCGGCGCGCGGCGGCGAGGCCCCCAGGCCACCAGTTCCAATCGCCTGCAATACGAAGAAGCGCAGGGCCGATCACAATGCGAACCAGTGTCGCGTCAATAAACACGGCTACCGCCAGAGTAAATCCGATCATCTTAACCACCAGGAAGTTTCCGAAGGTGAATGCCGCGAACACCACAATCATGATCGCGGCGGCGCTCGTAATCAGGCCTGCGGTTCTGGCTAGCCCCTCGGGGATTGCATCCATTTCACTCAGCCCGCTCCTCCTCGCTTCGAGGACTCGGGCGACCAAAAATACCTCGTAATCCATGCTCAGTCCGAAGACGATGGCAAAGGCGACGATAGGCACAATGGGGAACACGCTGCCCGTTCCCTGACGAACTCCCAGGAAGCTACTTCCGTGTCCATCCTGAAAGACTAAAACCAATGCTCCGAAGGATGCCGCAACCGAGAGCAAGTTCAGAGCGATGGCCTTCACGGCGGCGAAAAGTGATCGGAACCCGCCAAGAAGCGCCAGGAGCGTCCCCACCACCACCAGCACCATTACCGAAGCAAACCGGTCCCCGACAATAGTCTGATAATCGGCATTTAGTGCCGGGATGCCTCCAATGCGTAGCGTGGCGCCTGGTATTCCCGTGAGAACTGCCGCCCCGGTCTTCCGCAGTTCCCGCACCCAGTTGACCTGATCGCGCAGGGAAACGGGAGCCGCGGGTAACACCTCAAGAAGCGCCGCCCGTCCGTCGCGACTCAGGAACGTTCGACGTGTCTCACGCGAGAGGTTGCCGAGTAAAGAGCGGTTGCTCTCCGCCATCGTTGTGATAGAGATTACGCGGTCGGAACGAGGATCGCTCGCGAGCCGCTTGGTGAGACGATCGAGCGTATTCCACCCCGAGTCCGTTTGCGCGATGGAATCCGTTGGGAGTTCGAGAATCACGCGCAACGATTGAATAACGCCAGCCCGGTCCATTTGTTCAAGGGTGCGAAGCGCGTGAACAGATTCCGCCGCTGGCGGAAGCCAATCCCCTCTGGGGAGACTGGTATCGAGCCGCGCGGCCTGCGAGGCAAGCAGAAACAAGGGGGTGCCTGCCACAAAGATGGCAAGCCAGGGATGGGCGACGATCACTTTCCCCCACTGCCTCCAGCGGTTTCCCGTATTTGCAGCCCGATGCGAATCCAACCTCGCGGTAAAGGGCAACCGGCCAGCATCAATCCGCGGACCGAGAACTGCCAGCACTGCTGGAACGAGGGTATTTGCAAGCAACACACTCATTCCCGCCACCAGCAATCCCGCCACACCGATGGAACGGACTTCGCTGATGGGAACCGTCAAGAGGGCTAGAAATCCGATGGCTACCGTCGAGGCCGAAATCAAGAGTGTTTGACCTGCCTTACGTGCCGCGATGACCGAGGCCCTGAGTCCGTTGTGCCCGGCGGAAATCGCTTCCCGGAAGCGGCTGACCATGAGGAGTGCGTAGTCGATCCCCAAGCCTAGCCCAAGCATCGTGGCCAAATTCTGAATCAGAACGGACAAGTGCCAATGCAGAGCCAGGAATCTTGCAATCGCCAGAGTAGCAGCGATGGCAAGCTGGCCAACGGCCAATGGAATCAGGGCCGCCACCAAGCTTCCGAAAGCCACCAGCAGGAGTGCTAGTGTCGCAGGAATCACGAGACTTTCGGCGTGTTGCACGTCGTCGGCGCTAGCTTTCCGAATGTCGAAATTAAGTGGCGTCTCGCCCGTCAGCTCGAGCTTCACCCCCGGATAACGGGCCCGCAATTGATTTTGAAGAGAGTTCGCCCGCTCGTGAAGCTCGGGGACGAGGGACTCGACGGGGCCGTTGGACGACGCGAGCCCTACTAAAACAAAGGTTCCTCCTCCCCTGCCTAGGAAAATCGGGTCGCGCGAATCGAGACGGGAAACGATTCCGGACACGCCGGGGTCCTCTCTCAGTCCCTCCACAATTCTTGCTAACGCTTGCTCGCCCTCCTCCGAATCCGCAGGTGGGAGTCCCTGAATCACCAGGACCACGCGGTCAACGAATGGCGAACGAAAACGACTGGCCAACTCCTGCGAGACACTTTCCGCTTCGCTACCTTCGACGCGGGTTGCAGTCTCCAGATGGCGCTCGGCGTGAAAAGAAAATGGAAGAAGCGCAAGGACGGCGGCAAGGACTACGCCTGCCAGCCAGAAACGGCGCACATGCACGAGATTCATGATGTCATGCAAAATCGTTTCCGGTCGAACGCCTTGGAATCATGGCGATCACTATGGGCGACAGCACAATCAGAAACCAGAAAAGCGCACAACTGGGGAAGTAGTATGGCAATCGCTTCAGCCATGGTACCTCACTCCGCAATATGTAGTCTTCGATCTCGGCATCGGAAACGCGGTAAGTAGGCGGATCTCTCTGATATTGGCCATGGGTGAGGCAACGGCAAGGATCGCCAAAGCAACGCTCACCTGCCCGTCCATCTGAATCTGCGAAGATTGGTTGAAGATTCCATCGGTTTAGGAGGACCAATGCACAAACTCGCGTCGCTCGGGCTGGTTGCCGCCATCCAACTTGGCGCCGCAGACCCGCGCATTGGCTCCTGGACGCTCATCTCTGCGGAGTCTGCCCTGGATCCCCCCAACAAAATCTCCATCACGTCTCTACACAATGGAGTGCACGTATTGATTTCAGGCGAGACCCACGTCGATTTCACGGCGAAGTGGGACGGACATGAAACGTCCGTACAAGGCAATCCAGCATTTAATCAAGTCGAGCTGCGACGGATCAATAAGCATCAAGCCGAGGTCAAAGAGAAGAAGGATGGAGCTGTCGTGGCGACGGTGCGTGACAAACTTTCGACTGATGGCAGCGAGTTAACGATCACCACTTCAGAGAAAGGCCGTGCCAACCAGATCACCGTGTGGACGCGGAGCGGAGGCACGAAGGTCGCCGATAACCTATTCGCTGGTGAGTGGACGCAGGATCTCAGTAAGACTCGTTTGCGGCAAGGGTTGGTGCTCAAGATCGAGGCAGACGGAACGGAAGGGGTCCGTTTCTCGGGTGAGTTCAGCTACACCGCCCGTTTTGACGGCAAGGAGTACAATCTGAAAAACTCCCGCAACGATACTGTGGCGCTCAAACTTGTCGATGCCCACACGGTCGATGCGATTTACCGGCGAGACGATCAAGTTGCTCAAAGGGATCGGTGGGTGGTTTCCGCCGATGGACAACAGATGACACTAACCACCACAGGCGTGTTGGAAACCGGTCAGCAAGTACGGGAGAGTTTGGTATTTCGGAAGCAGTAACTCGGCAGGGAAAATGCCTACCGGCAAATGGCCACGGCTTTGAACTCACGAGCCGCAACCGAGATGATTCCCTTTCGCTGCATGAATCTCAGGATGCCGTTGACCGTATCTTCGAGAGACGGATCCGGCTTGCCCCATGCGGAAGCATTCCGAGCCTGTTGATAGCAGGAACTGTCATAGCGTTTGAATTCCATCGCCGAGATGTTGTCCACGGAGCCCACCAGAAAGTCCAGGAGCGGAAAGAGCAGATCTTCCTTCCTGCATCTCCTGATAAGCTCGGGAACGAAGTCGGAAATGCTAAACACCTCGAATTGCCGTCCAGTCGCCTTTGTAATCAGTCCGGTAATATCCAGCATGTTGGCGTAATCGTCCCGCGTAACGTGATAAGTCTTGTTAGCCGTACCAGGAGTAGTTGAAATCGCAACGATATTGTTAGCCGTGATGTCCGCAGGAACGAAACTAACCTGGTTCAGAGCATCGACCCCAATGCCGTGATTCACCATGAACGCAACTAAACGAACGGCTATATCGAAGTTATTGCCTCCGCCCGTAACGGAGGGACTAACCAGAGCGGGCCGGAAAATCCGCGTCGCAAGTCCCCGGCAACGCGCGTCTAAAACCACCTGTTCCGCTACCCATTTGGACTGGCTGTATCCAAAATCAAGAAGCTCCATATTCTCGTTCAGGTCGGTCTCATACAGGACTTTCTTAACCGCCCAGCCAAACACGAAAGTAGTCGAGACGTAATTAAAGCTCTTGGGCCGTCCTTCGAACGCTAGTCTTAAGACCTCGTTCGTTCCCAGCACGTTAGCGTCACGCATCCGGTCGTAGTTGAACAGGTAGTTTACGGTTGCGCCGTTATGGAACACCGTGTCTATTTCATTTGCGAGGAGATCCCAGACTTCCTGCGTCAGGCCCAGCTTTGCCTGCCCTAGGTCTCCGCAAACGGGAATCACGCGCGCCTCGAACATCTGAATCAACCCGGCCGCACAAGGCCCCATCGATTCCATCGCCGCCCTCAGTCTTTGCCTGCCCTGACGCTCATCGGAAGACCTGACGAGAACATAGATCTTCGCACGCGTCTGTTCCAGCAGGCTTTTCACCAGGAACGGTCCGATGAAGCCTGTACCACCCGTGAGCAGGACATTATTCAGGATCGGTAAGTCGGGCAATAATGCAGGGGACGGAGGCTCGAAGATCAGCTTCCGGTCGTTGCTCATCATCACCTTTTCCGCCGCGCGCTGCTCTTCACGGAAAGCCGTCAAGGAATGCCGCAGCAGAACCAGTGCTTCTTCGGGAGCACGCTCCAACTGTGCGACCAGTCGAAACAGGTCGGCTACGCTGACACGCTGAATGAGGCCGATATCTACCTGCCTCGCCAGCATATCGGCGCCTTTATCCTTTAAAAGCTCCTTGATCTCATGCATGAACACAACAAGATCCAGGGAATCCAGCCCGGCTTCGACGAGGTTGTACGATTCTGTACCGGTCAGGTTGTACCGGGCTTTCAATACGTCGAAAGACGACTGGCCGTCAGAACTCGACATTGATGGTCCGGCGTCTTTTGCCCTCGAAAACTCCGAGAGAACGGTAAACTGACCCTCCAGCCACATCTGCTTGGTTTTATGGCGCATGATCTTGCCCGAACTGGTTCTCGGTATTGCACGGGGTGCTATGAAGGAAATTAGCGCCACTTCCACGTTGAGGTAATTCCGGACGGCCGCGGCAGTCTTCAGCAGTTCCGGAAGCGCTTTAGGATTTTTCACTTCGGCAACTACTGCCAGTGCCGGCTCGCTGTCTTCGTGTATCTGGAAAGCAGCAACGCAATTGGTGCGGATAAGGCCGGATGCTTTCTCCACCACTTCCTCGATATCCTGCGGGTAATAGTTTTGCCCGCGGACGATAATCATGTCCTTGATACGGCCGCAAACGAACAGTTCGCCGTCGTGGAAGAAACCCATGTCGCCCGTCCGAAGGTAGCCATCGTCATAAGGGCTGTCGTCCACCAGCCGGGCATGAAACATCTTATGCGCCAGTTCTGGATTATTCCAGTAACCTAGGCACTTACTGGCTCCAGCGACCCAAATCTCGCCGATATGACCTGGCTCCAGAGCGACGTGCTTCTCCGGATCCACGATCTTTACAGTGAGGCCCGGTAGTGGAGTTCCACAACTGACAATCTGAGTGGCCGCGCCGATTTCGGAAGCCTCGGTGGTCATGCGGGCCTTCCCCAGCGCGATGGCGTTCTTGTTGACTGAAATGATATTGCGGCCACCGTGCGAAACCGCTAGAGTATTCTCGGCCAGCCCGTACGCGACAAAAAAGCTCTCCGACTTAAGTCCATAGGGCTGAAACGCTTCTAGAAACCGTGTGTAAGTACCGGGTTTGATGGGTTCCGCGGCGGCCATCAGCAACCTGAGCGAGCTGAGATCGCAATTCTCCAGACTCTCCTTCGAAAGCCGCCCGGCGCGCAGGCAATAGTCGTAAGCGAAGTTGGGCGCCGCCGAGGCGCTAGCCCCGTAAGTTTTTATCGTGTCGAACCACAGGGCCGGGCGCTGAATGAAGTCTGTGGGAGCGAAGCCGTAAGTCGTGCCGCCCTTAAGCGCGGGATAAAGGTAGCACCCGATAAGCCCCATATCGTGATACTGCGGAAGCCAGGATACGACTACCGGCGCGGTATGGTCGATCACGAGCGGACAGTTATGCAGTATGTTTTCGTGCGTGACCATGACGCCTTTGGGATCTCTCGTCGATCCCGACGTGTACTGGAGAAACAGAAGCTTCGAAGAACCGTTGTTCGAGGCACCGTTGAAAGTCTCGTCCGATATCGTATCGACGAAGTCTTCAGTTACGATCCACCGAAGACCGGAAATGTAGTCGACGTCGACTCCCGATGCCGAGACTCCGCTTCTGGCGAGATTTGTCTTCAGGGACCCGTGGTAGTCTTTGCTCGTTAAAATACCGCTCGCCTGGCAATCCTTTGCGATGTGTACCATTTTGTAAAGGGCGCCCTGGAAGCCATGAGAACTGGGGGGAAAGACGGGAACGGGGATCAATCCTGCGCGCACGCAACCAAAAAACGCGCAAATCATCTCGAGGCCCGGCGGGTAGGCGAGCAGAAGCCGGTCCTGCGCCGTGAAACGATGCTCTTTCCGCAAATGTCCTGCGATCACCCTCGTCCGGTGGAGAAACGACTCGTATGAGTAGCCTTCGATCTGATTGCCGTTCAGGTCAATGTACGAATAGAGAAGTTTGTGCGGGTGCTCATCCCCTAGACTATCCAGCTTGTCTAAAATCGACGCTATCATAGATCAGCTTTGTACTCATGGCGGTGGTACCGCCATTCGCTATCCTCCGAGGTTGAATAAGAAAACTCAGTATAAGAAAACACTAAAAGTCTTGCTGCTCCCTGCGGCACAGGGGAGGTGAAAACGACTGAGTCTCGAAGTGCGGAACTATGGTGCGGGCCGACTTTGAGAACAGGGGCATGGCCATTCTGCGTTTAGGCGTCACTCGGCTCGGTCAGGACATCGACGGCGAGCCTCGGCGTACTGTGGTTTATATGCGTACCGCCATTATACAGGTCTTGTTTCTTTAGCCGGAAACGGGGCGGGTTCCGCATCTGCGCTGGCTAAGTCAAAGGGGTCGCTGCCGGACGCCAAAAGTCTGTCACCGAATCGAGGGTAGTCCCGACTTGATCCGCGCTCGCCGACAGGCGAATGCCCGAGACGAGCAGATTCTGCACGACCCCGCCGCGAGTCTGATCGCCCGATTCAAGGCTTCTTCGTTCCATACCGTTTACCGATCCATGTTAACAGACGTTTGCAAAGCTGTTAAACGTTACCCGTTGTCACTTCGGAGAACATGCGCCCCTCGCCGAATTGGCCGGATCCAAATTTCCTTGATTCTCTTTAAGATTTCGAGCTAACATGATCTTCTGAAGGTACCAGTGGCACTCTCTGGCCAACACAATCCGCTGCTGGCCCTCAATGCGGAAGCGCCAGTGACGTCCGAGACAGAGGCGGTTATCAGTCTGAAGCCGGACATTGATGATCTTGTACCATCCGAGGTGTCGCCGCGGCACGCCGTTGGCGACCCGGCAAATGTATCTTCATTCCCGAAAGTCTTACGCCGACGCCTCGACAGTTTCTTTGCCGATAGGAACATTTCTCCCAAAGCCGACCGCACGATGTGGGTCAAAATAGCCTTGGGTCTTGCAGTGCTTGCGGGCAGCTGGATTGTCCTCTACGCGCTCAATCCGGATTCATGGAAGTTTGTCGCCGTTTACCTTTTGAATGGCCTTGCCCAGACATTCCTTTTGCTGAACATCGCGCACGACAGCAACCACAATGCCATCTCGTCGGTGCGGTCTGTAAACAAAGTCCTGAACTATGTTTTCGATGTTTGTGGAATCAACTCCTACATGTGGCGTATCCTCCATCATCGAGGCCACCACTCCTGCATCAATCTCCACGGTGAAGATGACGCGCTTACGGGGCGCCGCATCTTTCGGTTTACGCCCCACGAACCCCGCGCGCGTGTGCAGCGATTCCAGCACATCTATGCACTTTTTTTTTACGCGTTGTTTTCTCTCGATTATGTTTTTCTAAGGGACTTTGAGTCCTTTTTCTTCCCGTCCCACGGATATCTGAAACGTACCAAACATCCGGTGCGAGAATATGCCATCCTCTTTGCGGGTAAAGGATTCTACCTTACCTACATGATTATTTTGCCGGTCGTGTTACTGGGGAAATCGCTTCTACTGGTCGCTTTGGCTTTCGTGTTGACTCACATAATCGTCGGTTTGACGGTATCGCTCGTATTCCAGACCACACATACGGTCGACAGCACTTACTTTCCCTCAAACCGCGGCGAGTTCGACAGCGGCGTCTATCACATCTTCGCGACAACGGCCGATTATGCGACGAGTAACCCGCTCGTAGGTTGGCTTGCGGGCGGGCTCAACCATCATATAGTCCATCATCTGTGCCCTTTTGTGTGCCACACTCACTACGGTCCGCTGACTCGGATTGTGAAGCAGACTGCCGACGAGTATGGTGTTCCCTATCGGCAACATCCCACAATGAGTCAGGCGATCCGGCATCATTTGATTCTTTTGAAGCGCCTGGGCAGCGAGGCATAGGCTTGCCCCAGACCGTGCCCGTCGTTTCCCGGTTCCGCTCATGCGCGGATTCGCGCGGGATGGCCCGCAATCCCATACAGGTTTTATCGAAGTACACCGAACTCCTCGGCGACACATTCCGGTTCTATTTTGGCGGCGTCAGAGAGGCCATTGTAACCACCAATCCCGCCGTCATTCAGCACGTGCTGAAGACCAATGCCGAAAACTACCACAAATCCGAAATTCAGGTGAAGCGGATGGGCCACTTCCTGGGCAAAGGTCTTCTCACCAGCCACGGGGAAGTCTGGCGTACGCAACGGCGCCTCATCCAGAAGGGTTTCGATCGCAAACAACTGGATGTTCTGTCCTCGATCATGCAAGACTCCCTGGCGGAGTCGCTGCGGGATTTCGACAGGCAAGCCCGGATCGGCCCCGTCGATATCTATACCCACCTGATGAGGATTACCTTCGGGATGGTCGGCAGGTCGCTGTTTGGCGCCCGGCTGAAAGGCGAAGACGTCGACCTCATCAGCCGGACCATCTCGACCATCCAGGAATTTATGGTTCGTCAAACCATTCAGCCCTACCTAAATCCCTGGTTTGCCGTCTCCGGCGAACTGCGCAGGCACGATGAAATGCGAGCCCGGGCCGACAGCATTCTGCTCGACTACATCAGGAGGCGGCGCCAGGAGCCTCCCGGTCACGATTTGCTGCAGATCTTGATGGATGCTCGTTACAGCGACGGTGAGGGCATGAGCGATGAACTGGTCCTGAGCGAGAGCATGCAACTCCTGGTCGCCGGCCATGAAACATCCTCGAATGCTTTATCGTGGCTTCTCTATCTTCTAAGCTCCCGTCCGGATTGTCTCGAAAGGTTATGGCAGGAATTCGATTCTGTGTTGGGCGAAGCGCCTCTAAGCTACTCCGACGTTCCGAAGTTCGAGTTTGCTCCTCAGGTCATACAGGAGGCGCTGCGCCTTTACCCACCGTTTTGGATGGTCGACCGAATGGCTCTCTCAGACGACCGTGCAGGGGATCTCGACATACCCGGAGGGTCGACGGTCATTGTGTTCATTTACGGCGCGCACCATTCGCCACATTACTGGGAGAACCCGGAGAGTTTCGACCCGGAGCGCTTCTCCAAAGCGAATGAGAAGCGTCACACGCCCTTCGCCTACCTGCCCTTCGGAGCCGGGCCGCGGGGCTGTATCGGCGGTAACTACGCCACGCTGCAGATCCTCATGATTCTGAGCGTTCTGCTCAGAAAATACGATCTCCGGCTGGCCCCGGGCCAGACGATCGAAGCACGCCCTATGGTCATACTGCGACCGAAGCACGGAATCCGAATGACCTTCACCGAGGCAATCACACGCGACGTCAGTAGACGTGTTGGAGCATCTTAAGTGAATGTTAACGGTCGATGTGGATGCGCTTAGGTTCACAGCCGATCCGTCGCGCCTGTGCCACTTCTCGGATTCAAATATATTCCCAATTCAGTGGACCCTGCACGAAGACGTTACATCGCATGGCTTCTGCTGTGTGGGACGTTGGCTGCGCACGTCGCCGACGAAGCCTCGACGGGTTTCCTCGATTTGTACAATCCGGCCGTGACCGCCATGGGCCTTGCTGCGCTTCAATTTACGTTTCCAGTCTGGATAATGCACTTGGCTCTGGCGATCGTCGGATTGTTGATCCTCTCCTATTGGGTGCGGCGCGGAACATGGTGGACCGTCTACGCTGGCTACGCTTTTGCTTTCTTGATGCTCGCAAACGGCATCGCGCACCTGAGCTTTTCGATCCACAGGTGCGCGTGGATGTCCGGAGCTTATACGTCGCCGCTTTTGGTCGTCGCGTCGCTCAACCTGGGGATCGCTACCGTCCGCAGGACTCCTAATCGTCAATCTCAATTTTCTCGGTTGGAGAAGTCCCCAGAACAACGTTGAGCACCCCTGAGAAACGACCACGCTCGCGGAATTAACAACGGCAGCTACCGAAAATTGGGGATCGCAACGTAAGAGAAGAGTTCGTCGCCTGCCAGTCCCCAATTGCTCATTCAGTTACGAATGCCGGTATTTGTGGCGGCTTCCCTTTGGCAGCGCCCGGGAGCATAATGGACGCGTAATAGATCCGATCTTGGAGGTACCTTTATGCCAGTAACCTTAGGCTTTCTCGCGCTGAGTCGCCTGACCAAGCCATTGACACCGGAAGAGGGGCTAAGGATTCTCGAACGCGACCGATACCGTTGCCAGTATTGTGGGCTGGACGGCATGGCCAGCTTCGAGAACTCGTTAGTAATGTCGGTCGATTTTGTCACTCCACGGGCGCGCAAGGGCAAGAAGGTCCCGGCAAATTTGGTCGCGGCGTGCCGTCCCTGCAATCTGATCAAGGGCAAGCGGGTTTTTGCCGGCCTCGAGGATGCTAAGGCGTACATACTTCGGCGCCGCGAAGAACTCCATAAACAGTGGGAATCGAGAATGGCTCGGCTGCGAGGCAAGTCCGCGAGTGTATAAAGTGGGCCGCCTGGACAGCGCGATTCCTGAGTCAAAGGTAAGATTGCCGAGCTCAGGAAAGATTGCTTCAGTGGAATTCCCAGTTACGTTGCAGAAAACGAACACAAGTATTCCAACGAAGTACCGCATCATCATTGTTGGCGGGCCGAATCGCCTGAGCTTTCCGATACCACTCCATGGCATTCTGCAATAGCCTGTATACCTCCCGACGAGAACGATAGTCGGGGTGCTGTCGAAATACGGCGATCGCCTCCCGCTCGTGAACAATGCCCGAATAGTAGGCTCGGTGGTACTCGTTGGGCAGGGATCCAACAATATGCAACGCTTCTTTGGAGCTAAAACCTTGCTCGAATTGATCCGTCAAGGACAGCACCAGCAGAATAAGGGCTGCTTGGTTGTTGGGATCAATGGCGAGCACGTCCCGACAAATACTCTCAGCTTGCCAGGGCTCGTTAAGGAAGCGATAGCGTTCTGCTTTTGAAAGCGCCCCGGGAATCGCCTCTGGCGATACCGGCATCAATTTGGGTTGTAGGTGCGTCTCGCCTGTTTGCATCACGAGCAGCTTACCCCTGTTCCCGACTAAGTGCAAGTACAGAACGAGGCGTCCGGGGCGGAACGCAGGTAAACCCGGCGCGCCTAAGTGACGCGTGGGGAGCTTCGATACTCCTTGTCCACTAGCGTCTGGGCTGTTGCGAGGATCGACCGTAGCGGGGAAGCATACGCGACGCCAGTTCGTACTATCAAGGTTTGGCATTCGAGGCCCAGTCCGCGCTCGATCGACTATTCGCTAAAGCGCAGACCATTGTTTACCGCCAGGATGGTCCAACTGGTCTCGGACTGGCCGTGATCAACGAAATCCGTGCTGACCAACAATGGTGCGGGAACCGGTCCGGCGGCGGCGTTAAACATAACCGACACCAACCGTCGGTCACATCGCCGGCGGAGGTTCCGAACGAACGACCCTTTCTCCGCTCGGCGCAAAGTGGCCTACTGAAGTGGTCTACCGAACCTCAATCCTGAACCCGTGTTCGTGGCGGTACCTGAAGTACTCCCGCCGATGGCGAACGCCCACCCTCACAAACGGAACATACACGCGGTGCTGCTCCACCAAGTACGCGCGGTATTGACGATCTTCGGCGCCGTTCCAATAATGATAGTCGTGACCGTCCCGATCGTAATAGCGCCTTTCACCATGATGGTCGTCCGCCATTAGGGCCACTGGGGCAATCAGGGAGGCAGCCATCAATAACCCGCCGAGAATTAGAAAGTGTTTCATGTCGTTTATCTCCAGCCATGGTGCAGGCACTTCACTAGCCACTCGTCCGCCCAGGTGTCCGCCAATGCTAAGGCTAAATCCCAGAAGCCACAGAATCAAAAACAGAGCGACAATTATCCAAGGCCTAGTTTCCCGTGTGCCCAGCCCTGAGCACGCATTATTCTGAGATTCACCGCCCACCAGCAAAATCGGTCTGGAGCGCTTTTCAGGCCGCCATGACGAGCGCTGTATCGATCGCGCTCTGGGGCGTGTTCTGACCGCGATCCGCAGCTTGTTGGCAGACGATACAGGCTGAAGCCCAGGGGACTGCGGCAAGGCGCTTCGGATCGATGTTCTCATCACAGCCGATGCAGATTCCAAACGTACCCGCATCGATGCGGCGTAGTGCGGTTCGCACTTCACGCAACCAGTTGGAATTACGCTCCAGACTGCTCATGGCCCATTCGCGATCGCTGGCGTGCTGGATTCGGTCCAGCTCGTCCGGACTCGTCTCGATCGCTAGAGCCTCGCGGTTCCTGTTTCCGTTTCCGAGTTCAGCCTGTCTGCTCTCCAAGGCCCTTCGGAATGTGTTCAGTTCTGTCTTTGTCATAGTTACACGCCCTGATCTTTCCAACTTGCTGAGTCGCCCCAGTTCGACGAGCTGGCCTTTTGCCCTTTAACTTGCAGTTCGTTCACCACCTTCTGCACGTTTAGAACCGACGACGTGATTCTTGACGGCATATTTTACACGCTCATGAAGAGGACCAGCACGGTTTGAGCGTTTTCATATTTCTATTTGATACGACATCAATCAGCCTCCTGATAAGACATCGCTCAGTCTCCCCAGGGCTTGGGAAGGACAGAACCTCTCTGGTCGGAATTTTTCAATGCGACTACTCCCCAAAGTGCCCAAACCAGCAGGCACCGGTCGCTTGGAGGCCCCAGGAAGTAACGATATGCGGTCAGGTGACCCTGGATGGTCACAGCCGGTACCTCCTTGAAGGGAGTCAACGAGAACGAAACACCGCTGCCCTGGAAGCCTCCCCGTCTGCGCTGCTCCTTTGTGCTGACAGGGAAGAGCAAGCGGCTATCCAAAACTGTTTGGCACTGCCCGTGCAGCGGAATAGACCGCCCAAGGCGAGCGAAGGACAAAATCCAACTGAATCAAACCTCTGGCGCGAGAGACAATCTTGACGAGAATTACGGAATTGGATTTGATAGACACTTTCGGTGTTTGGGAAAATATTTTTTTGGATGGCCTCCCGCTCGAACAAAGACCAACGAGATCCGCCTACCGAAAAGATTCGAATCATCGACACACCTCGTATTCCTGTTAGCGTTCGATATTAGACCGGAGCATCCATAAGGAGACTCCAAGGCATGGTGGCCTCAGTGCTGACTTTGCTGTTCTTAGTTTCCGCGTTGACGATCCGGCCGCTGCCGGACGGCACGCAGCTCCATATCCGGCTAACGACTACGGTGGGCTCTTATGCGAGCACGCCAGGGTCGGTGATCAGCGCAGTTCTGATTGCGCCAGTAACGCTGGACGGCGAAACGGTATTGCAGGCAGGCAGCACCCTGTCCGGGAGCGTGAAAGGAGTTACCAGGGTGGGCTTGGGAGTGCGCCATGAAACAGCCGGGCTCGACTTGGAATTTTTGCAGCTTACATCACCGGATGGCAAGGCTATTCCAATTTCCGCACGGGTAGCGCAGGTAGACAACGCCCGCGAGCGAGTGACTCGGAATGGCCGCATTCAGGGAATCCGTTCGACAGGCAGCCTGTGTTATAGAGTTAGCGGCTACATAAGAACAGCGCTTCAGTGGGAATTTCACGCTGGCCTCGCCGTATGGGCAATTCGATCCCTCCTTATGCAACTTCCAGAGCCCGAGATCTATTATCGTCCCGGCGTTGAACTGACATTGACACTAACACGCCCCCTGTCATTGGATGCACCACTCACCTCGGAGCAGGCTGCCAGCCAGCTCACAAACGATGAACACGAGGAGTTGGCGCGCGTCGTTGCATCCATGCCGGATCGGACTTACGCCCCTGGGACCGGACGGCCATCGGATGTCACGAACGTGCTGTTTATGGGTTCTCATGATCAGATCGTGGCCGCTTTCGATGCCGCCGGCTGGACGCAAGCCAATCACGCCTCCCTTCGTCACCGCCTCCAGTGGATCCGTGCGGTTGCCGAGCGCAGGGGTGATGACGCAGCGCCAATGTCCCCCTTGTCTTTGAATGGAGCCGAGCCTGATATGTCCTGGGAAAAGGGCCTGAATGACGTTTCCAAGCGTCACCATATTCGGATGTGGAGACAGACCGGTGCGTGGCACGGCCAGGAAATGTGGATCGGAGCCGCCACCCGGGATGTCGGTTTCGCGTATTTGCGGCCGGGCGGAAGGCTCACGCACAGAATTGAGGAGAACGTCGATCAGGAGCGCGACAAAGTCGCTTATGATTTGGCATTTACTTCCTGTGGTAACCTCCTGGACTGGACCGATCGGGAAGACTTTCCAAGATCCACCAGGAATGCCACACGCGATCCCATAGTCACAGATGGCCGCATGGTGGTGATAGGGTTGAATGACTGTCGTGCGCCACGGGTCTTTACCGAAACCGTCGATTCAATGCCGCTTCCAGAGCACGGCGGTAAATTGCAGCGCTTTGCGCGGCGCGAAGTCTTGAGTGCCCGAAACGAACTGCTCCGCACCAACCCATATTGGCGCACGTACGAGGGCAGCCGCTGGATAGTTGAATACATTCGCCAGCACAGGCAACGAACTCCCGACCCGGAGTTATCGAGCAACTCGCGGCCCGCCCACGCTCAAAATGCCCGTCTGGCGTCGCAAATGCCGTGAAATAAGCGCGCACTCACACTTCAACAACGTCGTCCTCAAGGATAGGCTAAGGGGACAACGTGGTAGACCAGTCGCGGAGCATAGGTGGCATGCTAGCGATGACGACCATGGAGATTTGCACGACGGTACGCAGGAGCTGAAGGCGGAGAGATCCGGCGACGCATCCAGCCATCAATTCGGTGCCAAAAACGAACCAGCCACTTCAACATTGCTGACCCTCCCTGGAGGCACGGTATCACAAATACGCGGTGACCGGGCCTGGCGCTGGCATCGAATTGCGTCGACAGGTGGTGGCCCACTTTTTCGGGCAAGGAAAGACCATCTAATCGCCGCAAGATCAACAGCTTCCGTGACGAAGCGGGGATAAAGTGCCGAAATGGATGGTCACACCTTCGCGCGCCCCGAACGTTCACGGCGCTTACGGAAACAACCGACGAAGCTGCCGCAGAATCCATGCGGCCTCGACGCGCCCACCAAACAAATCAGGCCCACATGGACAACGGGCTAGTGACCATCTACGGAGCACATCGGTCCTAAATTTGTCGCCGCCGTCGAAGACATCGAGGCAATCGGCGAGAACCCTACCACAGGTCCCAGCTGCCAGAAAAGAGAACCCACGCGGCGATCAACGCATTGGTCGTCGCGTGGGCGACCACAGCGTCACCGATTCTCCCGCGCCACATCAGCACGCCAGCATATAGCAAGCCCGCCACCGTGCCGGCGAACCAACGATCCCCGTGCATGACTCCAAATGCGGCCGACGAGACGAGGAGGGCAAAAAGGGAGAACTGCCGAAAGCTGACAGATTCAAAGTTCGAACAGATCAGTCGGCGCAACAGGAAGCCCCGAAACACAAGCTCCTCGGCAATCGGCACTGTGACCACAGCTCCTACGGTCCGAAACGCGAGCCATGCAATTCGGGCGGGAGCGGGCGCGGATGCCAGTGCAGCGCCCATTGTGTTACTCCCGTGGGTTCCAAAAACTCGATCCAGGCCGATCCAGATCACGAACACGATACTGCCGGTGAGCGGGGCGGCCCAGCCAAACTTCCATTCCAGTGCAGCATATTTGTGCCGGAAGACCCACAAGGCTGCTGCCGCAGCAAAGAATCGGAGCGGATAAAGCCATTCCATGCTGCCGGCGACGGCGCGCGAGATCATGGCCGCCCCAAGGATCATCAGAAAAGGCATTAGGTAAGCTGCGACAGGATTTTCCGTAGAGGCGTCTTCAGACGGCGTATGAGGCTTGGCAGCGAGCCAGGGCAATCGAGTGGCGGCTATCGAGAACGAGAGCGCTACCGCGTTGAAGGCGATCCAGCCGGCTTGCGAGTGAAATCCGCCGAGCGCTACAGCAGGGGCACCCGCGACTCCGATCAGGATCAGGGCGGTGATCCTTAGAGCATTTGAAATCCAAATGATTACCATGGCGGCGGGAATCAAGAGAAGAGCTTGTGGGAAGCGGAGTTCGCGCCTGACGAACCAGAGCCATGCGATGCTGAACACCAGCATCAGCGCCGTGCCCTCGAAACCGGAACACCATGGCAAGATTGCCACCTTGAAGTTCTGACCACCAATTGTCATAGTGGCGCGATCGGCCACTACCACCGAGAGGAACGGATGAAGGAAGATTCTTACCAAGCTGAACGTGAGATCGGTTATCGGCTCCCAAAAGGAGCCGTTCCAAAGTGAAAAGACGCTCACAAGACGCCACGCAATTATTCCAACGACTAATGCGTAAGCCGATGCTTGGCCACTGCTACGTAAGAGCCGAACGATCAGCCTTGCTGGCAGCAGCGCCAATCCGGCGAAGGCAACCGCAAGAACACCCGATAGAAACCACGCTCCCGAAATAATATACGCCGGTATACTGTGTTGATCACCGCCGAAGGGAAGACGTGAAAGCCAAACAAAGGCGAGAAACGCAATGAGGTGGCTGCCAAGAAAGCTCCACGCGATGGGAGCTTCCGTGAGTTCATTGGAAATGCGCAGAAACGTAGTCCTGGCTCTCGTGTATCCGAAAGCCAGAAGCAGTGAGCTGCATACTACTGCAAGCTGCAATAGAGTGCCTGCTTCAGTGCGTTTGTGAACTAAATTGGATACCGGGATCCACTCAGCGGCGAAAAGTAAGACAAACAGCGTGAGGCGTTGGGCTAAGCCTGGCGAATGCCAAGAAGTACTTACGCCTTGACGTGAACCACCTTCGATGGGTTCTAGCGCGGACTGGCAGGAAGAGCCCATCGTGACAAGGATTCAGCCTAGGCGCTCGAGACCCGGGTGTCTCCTAACTCTTTCGACGCCCGCGGATTACAAGCAGGGCACCTGTAAGCAGGGCCAAAGCACTGGAAGCAGAAGCAGGATCAATCTCAGGAGCGGCAAAAACAGCAGCTGCAGCCAGCCCTGATAAACCCAGGAAGATCATGATTATTCCAACGGTCTTTGTCATTGTATTTAGACTCCTAAGCCTAAGATCTGGAATACTGACTTATTTCAGGAAACGGTCAAGTATTACATTGGCCTGGAATGTCGTCAAGATGCCTTTTAGCGGGAAAGTACTGGTATCAAGAGGAGGAACCCGTTGATTCAGACCATTCGCTCGCGAAATTGGGCAGGTCAATACGCTCCTCTACCTGTCAACACGCGTGGAATCGTGCGCAGCAAGATATTCCAGTCCAGTGTCAACGACCAAGTGTCGATGTATTGCATGTCCATCTTCATCCAGGTATCGAAATCGAGCTTGTCGCGCCCAGCCAGCGCCCATAAACAAGTTAGTCCCGGTCGCATGCGAAGTCGCCTTCGCTGCCAAGTCTGATACAGCTCGACCTCCTCGGGGACTGCGGGCCGTGGACCGACCAGCGACATGTCACCCTTTAGCACATTCCACAGCTGCGGCCACTCGTCGATCGAGAATTTACGCAGGAACCCCCCGATGGCAGTGAGCCGCGGGTCATTCGGAATCTTAAAAGCAGTCGACTTGCGATTCAGGTACATCAGCGAAGATTTTAGCTCTTCGGCGTTATCGCACATGGAGCGGAATTTGTAGAACACGAATCGTCGGCCGTTGAGTCCGCACCGCACCTGCCGAAAGATCGCCGGACCGGGCGTTGTCAGCCGGATCAGCAATGCTATAAGAAACATGAAGGGCGACAACAACGCCAGTGCCGCGGTCGCGAGCAGGACGTCCATGACGCGCTTCAGCAGCAGCCTGACTTCGTCGTGCGGCGCGGCGGAGAAAGTCAACAAGGGTGTGGCCCCAAGACGGTCCAGATATACTTCACTATTCACGTGCGGGAAGAAGTCTACTACCACTCGCGTTCGCACACCGTCTTCATCACAAAGCAGGAAGACCTCCTCCATTTCGCCGAGTCTCTGGCTATCAACAGCGAAGATGATCTCGTCAATAACGTGGCGCCGCAACAATTCCCGCAACCGAGATAGGGGATACTGCTCGTAGGTGCGAGACAACTTTACTTGGCCTGGCTCTTCGTCTAGGAAGCCTATCAGGCGAATACCATAATCTGAGGACTTCTCGAGCGCTTCCCCGAGGTGGCGGGCGCGTTCGCCCGACCCGACCACCATCACGAAATGCGCCGTTCCGAATCGTCGTCGCACGGCGCCGATGACGCGCGCCGCATTTATTCGGAAAAGGCACAGGAGTATCCAGGCGTAGAGTGCGAACAGAGCGACGAACGGGCGGCTGAGTTCATAAGGTTCAAGGCGCAGCGTGTATTCCGCCACGACCACGCAGACCGCGCCCAAAGCGCACTGCCGGAAAGTATCCCGAAGTACCACGCGGGAGTGCGCGGAATCGAGCTTTTCATAAATATTGAACCAGTATCCGATTCCGATCCAGCATAGGACTGAAATAGTGAGGAGCAGCACGGCGGCCCGAAAATCCAGGTAAAAAACCTGTTGGAAATGAAGGCGGGCGCGAGTCTCGTATGCGAGGATGAAGGCTAGGGAAGTAAGGATTACGTCAGTAAAGCCGAAAACGGCCTTGACTGTTCTGTAATGACGGCTAAACACTCCGGGAATCAGAATACCATGGCTGTTGCGATACCTCGGACTTCAAAACGATTCCTCAAGGAAACAGGCCTGGGTCCTCTCTCCCGCCATAGAGAGCCTTGTTTCTGGAAATTTGGGATTGCTTTCTAAATGCTTGTACCGGATCTGGTTGAGGGCTCGAGGCGCTTTACGTGGCCTGGTTCGTAAGCGAATGCGGCGCCGACGTGATCCATTGCAGAACGCCAAAGGCTTCCATCCAAGCTTCAAGACCATGACCTCCGTCCAGACCTTGTCTCCCGGCTTCCGTCTGGTTGCGTCGCTGCGCGATGCGAACTGGATTTAGGATTGGCCACCGATTTGCAATGTGGTCGATGCGACAAGAGAGAGACGGAAAGGGAATGAGGTAGGCTCGCATGCGGGATGTCGATTCTGCTGTTTTGCGCGCTGTCACGCAACTTTCGGTCCTCAGCGGTCGCTTGGTTCGTCTCCTGGAGGATTTCACCAAACGGCTTTCCATTGAGCACGAAGCTTCATCGGCGGACGCGGAGCCTGGTAGGACGATGCATGCTGACCTGCTGAATGCTCGGGAATTGCAGAAACAGTTGGTCGCAGGACATTTCGCTCTGGTTCGCTCGATGTTGCGCAAACAACGGAGTCAGTGGAGGACGACTTTGGCTCAATCCACGGACGAGGGTGTACCGGGGGATCCAAAGCGATCTCAGGGCGCAAGGAGCCTCGAGTCTGAATCCAGCGCTGTGCAGAGGTCCCGGCAAGCACAACCGAATGGGCAGCCATTCACGGAACGTCAGCATCAAATTATTGAACTTGTTGTGTTGGGATACGACAATAGACAAATTGGAGAGAGCTTGAGGATAGCCGAGCAAACTGTCAAAAACCATCTGTACACGATCTTCGGGAAGGCGGGAGTGTCCCGGCGGCGCGACCTCGCGAGACATGCGTTTTTTAGGGGCGACGCCAATTCCGAGAGCTGTCTCGATAGCGATTTCCCGACAAATGAGGTCCGCACGGATCCATTAACCCGGAGAGCGACAGGGGATTAAATCCCAAACCTTAGGATCCAACTGCGCCTCCGTTTCCTCAGGTTCAACTTCCTAAGGTTCAACCACTTCGAGATGCAGCGTGCATCTCTCAAGTCGACAACCAATCCCAAAACCGGGACCGAGCCACGTTGAGTCTATGCGAACGACCTGAGCTTGGCATATCAGGCGGACCCTCTTTTCGCGCCGGCCAGGATTGTGGGCAGGAAGCAAAAGCTCCACCTCCAGAAAGTCACCCGGCACAAATGGGTCTGGAGAAACACAGTAGAATCCCTCGCTACTTATGTTTTCAGTGAAGCAGCACGTTGCCGAGCCCCGGTCGTTTATGAATCGTGCAGGCAGGCGCAACGGCAGCCTCTCGTACTTGCGGCGCTCGATCAACGCCAGCGCCCTCAGTTTGTGAGTATCGTGGACCTTTGTCATTCCGGTCCGCTGAATTCGCCTTCCCAGATACGTGTCGACCAGAAATTTGCCAGGGCCGACCGTTCTAACTCGGGGCTTTTCAACGGCTCTGCGACACTTCCCGCACTTTTGCAGCCATGCTACTAAGGGCTGCACAGTAAGGTCTGTCACTATCCAAATTTTGGCGCTCTCTTGCAAAAATATCGTTTTTTTGAGAGACTTTCGACGAAAGTGGTGAGGAGTTGGCTGGGTGAAATCCGAGGACAGGAAACGTGTTGTTATTGGGGGCAAGGCAAAGCGCCATTGGGGGCAACTAGAGGGCTATTTCGCAAAAAGCACCACGCATGTACTCATCAAAGCTGCTGGGGACGATGCCAAAAGTCTCTTGGAAGAATGCGGGGAGCTCGATCATTGTGTGCTCATTGTCGACTTCGATTCGATCGCAAAAGTCGATCCAAGCGTTTTCATCAGAATGGTCGAATATGGAAGGCTCATCCCTGTCCTCGTACTGGTAGAGCGGGAGACTTCGGCTGACTGTGAATCGTTATTGCGAATGGGATGCATGGGATTTCTGCGGCCTGACGCCCCGCCCTGGCAATTCCGCCGCGCGGTTGACGCGGTTGCATCCGGCGAAATCTGGGCTCCCAGGAAGCTCATGTCACAAATGTGCCGAGAGCTACTCTCTGCCGACAATCCGCTCAAACTGACCGCCAGAGAGGAAGAGGTCTTCGTACTAGTGGCTGCAGGCCATTCGAACAGAAAGATCGCCGATTCCCTTTTTATCAGTCGGGATACCGTTCGCTGGCACATGCGCTCGATTTACCGAAAGCTTGGGGTTCACGATCGTTCGAGCGTGCTCTCGTTTGCTTTGGAGCAGCCTGGACGAAAACGAGTGCGAGGAGCGAAAACTCCGAAACTTTAGTAGAACTTCTAGTACTCATTGACCCAGGGTAGGATCAACTCCCCCCTCCCCCCTAACCTGGTTACCGTGTAGCTTAGGAAAGTACTCGATAATTTTGAGTTTTGTGTGTGGGCATCGGCATCTTGGCAGCGGAAGTGTGTTAGTAATGCGTTTTCCTCCAGCATGTCAACCCGATTAGACTTGGGAAAGTATTCGACAATCTAGAACGTTTTTGGAACATTAGGCCCGCGGAGAGAGTCGGTCCTCCCGCTGCGGACGTAGTGCGCTCCAAGTTGTGTAATTCAACTGCGTAACGCACTCGGTTATGGTTTTTTAACCGAAAGAAGCGGAGAAGCGGAGTGTCATGAGGCGTAGTTTCGATGAAGCGACTCGATTCGGCGATAGTCTGAGAATCTTGCTAGTCTCAGCCGATGCACAGTTGCTGGAGTTATGTCGTGAAGCCGTCCGAGAACTTGCCCTGGACCGCTCCGACATCGTCTTATTGGGCCCTCACCAAAAGCCCTTACCGCCGTCAGATCTGCTCATTTGGGATACGGACTACACTGGCAGCTCTAGAGATGATCACTGTCCCGGCACGGCCGATTGCCACCAGGAACTGTTCCTCGTCAGCCGGAAGCGATTACATGAGTTTCTGACCAATATGCCCCTCGGAGCCGGTAGTACATTGCTGAAACCTGTGAATAAAAGAACGCTCCAGATTTTCTTAGAACAGGCATTGATTCGCTCGCGAGGGCGAGATTCCCAGTCAGTTCCAGATTCAGCCGGCGTGACATCGGAAACCAACGACGCGCTGCAGTGTCTTTTGATGGCGAACCTCAAGTTGCAGGAATACGACCAGGATCGGACCAACTTCCTCGCTCGTGCGCTCCACGACTTTCGGGCACCCTTGATGGCTTCAAATGGCTACTGTAGTATTCTTCTGCAACAAACACTCGGCCCACTGACCGACAGCCAAATCGACCTCGTGAAACGCATGCACCGGAGTTTGACAAAGCTGACTCGTATGGCATCGGCCATGTTTCAGTTGAATGTGGGTAAGAGGGTGATGCGAGGTATCAATCTGAAAGAATCGTCCCTGGAAGCTTGCGTGAAGGCCGCGCTTCAGGAGATAGAGCATCTCGTTCGTGACAAAAATCTCACAGTCGACCTTAATTTGGGCGACACCTACGGTCCTCTTTGTTTGGACCCGGAGCAAATTGAGCAGGTCGCGGTGAATCTGCTGGATAATGCCTGCAGATTCACACCGAAAGGCGGGACCATCGAAGTTCGTGGCTATCCCGTTTGGTCGGACGAAGTCCCGAATGATCGTGGACGGGAGATGCAAGGGCTTTCCTCAGCTTCGCCTAAAGCTTATCGCGTGGACGTCAGTGACACGGGCCCAGGCATCTTGACCGAATATTTGGAGAGCGTCTTTGAAGAATATACTTCGTACAGCGGTCCGGAAGATCGTTCTGGGGGAGGGCTGGGATTGGCGATTTGCAAGATGATACTGGCGGCACACGGCGGACACATCTGGGCGGAAAACTATTCAGGAGGCGCCAAGCTCTGCTTTGTCCTCCCGGCTGGCAACTTGCACACCAGGAAGCGAATTTCGGCGAATAATGAATTAAAGGTAGTGGCGCGTAGAGCGGTTTCTTAAGGATGATCATGCAAAATGCAAAGCAAATAGACAGAGTTCTCATTGCGGAAGACGAGCCCGATATTCGTGACTATCTCGCTCTTTCACTTCGATGCAGGGGCTACGAAGTAGAACACGCTGAGAATGGCAACGAAGTCTTGAGCTTCCTGAAACAGAAGGATAACAGGGTGTCGCTCGTATTACTCGACATCATGATGCCCTGGAAAGACGGGATTGAAACGCTGCGGGAGATTCGTCAGCTGGACAAGAACCTCCCCGTCGTCATGCTTTCAGGGATTTCTGCTGCTAGCACAATCATCCAAACCATGAAGTGCGGGGCCGATGACTACTTGACGAAACCCGTGACCGATGAGCAACTTTTTGGGATGATTGAAGCTACGCTCGCAACGCGCGAGGCGGCTCGCGCTTCAAGCAAGAAGGCACTTGCGCCGATTCCCCAAAAGCGGTCGAGCAATGGCAGCTCATGGATGAAGACCATGGAGACGGTTCTCAACCAAGTCGGTTTCTCGGAGGCCCCAGTCCTGCTGCAAGGAGAGACAGGCGCCGGCAAGGAAGTTCTCGCTCGCATGCTTCACGCCGCGTCTCCGCGCGCTGCCCGCCCCTTCCTGAAGGTCAATTGTGCTGCCCTACCTTCAGAACTTGTAGAGAGCGAGTTATTCGGCTACGAGCGGGGTGCTTTTACGGGTGCTTTTAAGAGTAAGCCGGGGAAATTTGACATGGCCGACGAAGGAACCATTTTCCTCGATGAGATTGGAGACATGGACTACCGGTTACAAGCGAAACTTCTCCAAGTTCTGCAAGATCAGGAATTTCATCGATTGGGCGGTAGTGAGACGATTCGCGTGAACGTGCGCGTAATGGCCGCCACACATTCCGATCTTGAAAAGGCGATGCGCGAAGGACGCTTTCGCGAGGATCTGTATTATCGGCTCAACGTGATCAACCTTCACGTGCCAGCCTTACGGGATCGACCGGACGAGATATTGCCGCTAGCGGAATATTTTCTGAGGAAGCATGCGACCCCCGGCGCGGCGGCACTTGAAATCACGCCATCCCTGAACGATGCTTTTCTCGCCTATCACTGGCCCGGCAATGTTCGTGAGCTTGAGAATGTCGCGCGAAAATACTTGGCGCTTCGAGACCCAGAAGCACTGGCTCAGGATCTTCGTCTCAAGACGCAGCGTGGATCTCAGCCGATGGCTGCTGCTTCGCAGCGGTCCCAGCCCCACGCAGAGGTTCCAGCTACTGATACTCAAACTCTTGAGAATGTGACGGAGGCACGGCGGCAGGCGGAAATCGATGCGATTCTTACCGCCCTGAACCGTACTAGGTGGAACCGAAAACAGGCGGCAACGGTTTTGCGCGTGGACTATAAGGCCCTGCTCTATAAGATGAAAAAGCTTGGGATCGACCGCAAACCTGTCGACAGCCCAACCTTATCGGCATTGCCGCTCCAAAACTGAGGCCCTCGGGTGAGCCCCGGATGGATTACTGCAAAGACTCGTGACTGGTGAAGATCTTAGGTCGAACCCTCAACCCTCAAGCGCAACGGGGTTCCGTCGGGCCGCTCAAATACCATCGGGTAGTCACCCAAGCCGGTCCGAGTTGCCAGTAGAATACTCCATTTTGCAGTGCGGAGCCGATGGGCAGTGCGGTTCGTTGACCGCCCACGAGCTGATACCCCGACCTGGCTCCCAGAGGCAGTTCGATCCGGCTGAGCTCGTCTAATTCGAGCGAGACCGTACCGTCGTTGTCCACCGCCAACGGCGCAAGCTGCTGGTTCACTTGTGTCGTCCTCTTCCACGCTTGCCCCCGAAAACAAACGATCTCCAGAGAGCGCGTCCCTGGAGATCGGGGAGTAAGAAACCGTATAGGACGGCGCAGCGTATTCACGCTAACGTGCTGTTGCATTCCGCCGCCTCCCGATCATAGGGCCGAGAGGCGCACCGGATTTATGAGCTGATGCGAAAGCTCACCTAGCAGCCCGTGGCAGAATACCTCTATCCCGAAACTGCTCGCGACGCTGGCGTGAACCTAATTTCCGGGAAGAATTGCGAGCGGAAGTACTCGGCCCCATTCCAAAGCGCTCTCCACGCGCTGTGGATCGCGAAAATGGCCGACCGGAGCGCGGTTAGGGCGTTTGTTCGCCCCTGGGCTCGCCGTGGCTTGCCCCAACCGCTCAACTTCCGCAGCAGCAATCCGATGTTGAACCCAGCCGCCTGCACCAGCACTCGCTTCAACACATTGTCCGTGCCACGTACGTGGCACCGCCGCATCGCGC